>Ga0209010_1000003_pt1 | contig 246424 bp, 188 predicted proteins | sample BlaSpr_A8_OM1_O3_FD_187985 | JGI IMG/M metagenome (GOLD analysis project Ga0209010, IMG submission 187985) | Forest soil microbial communities from Thunder Bay, Ontario, Canada - Black Spruce, Ontario site 2_A8_OM1_O3 (SPAdes) (version 2) | ecosystem: Environmental > Terrestrial > Soil >...
ACTTTGCTGTCTCTACCGGCAGCAAAACCACTCCTCCCATCAAGGCCAAAGCCCATAGCCAAGGCGAGGGGAAATCGCCGAGCCGGAAGGCTCCTGTCGTAGCCGACGTGGTCGTTACGCTCACGTCGAAAGCGGTGGCTGTTGTGGCACTTACGGCCTGCGTCGCAGGCGCAACACAAGTCGCAAACATTGGCGCGCCCGTGCAGCTCAGCGAGGCCGTGCCGCCGAGTCCGTGACCGCCGATAGAAAGCGAATACTTGGCAGTCGACCCTGCCGCGACCGTCGCCGAACTGGAACCGCCCGGCGCGATGTTGAGCCCCAATCCCGGACTCATCCCCGTTCCAGTTAGCGAAACCGTCTGCGGACTGTTGGGGGCGTTGTCGGTCATTGTGAGAGTGCCGGTTCGCGCACCCGTAGTTGTGGGCGTGAATGTTACATAGACTTGGCATGTCCCAAACGCCGCCACTCCAGTGCCACAGCTGTTGGTCTCTGAGAAATCGCCACTGGCTTGAAGATGAAGGCTCCCGACAGCGACGACTCCTGCAGTCAGGGTGACGGTTTGCGGTGAGCTAGTCGTCCCTACGAGCTGGCCGGGAAACGAAAGGCTGGTCGGGGATACTGTGAGATTGTTAGTACTCCCTTGCCCTGTTAGAACAACGACGTGCGGGCTGCCTGCGGAGCTGTCCGTTATGGTGAGGGTCCCATTCCGCGTTCCCATCGCCGTGGGAGTGAATGTGACCGCAATCGCACAACTTCCCCCGGATGCTGGCACCGTCCCACAATTATTCGACTGGATCGCGAAGTCGCCGGAGATTTCTACATTCGAAACCATAAGATTGTCGGTCCCAAGATCGTAAATGGTCGTTCCTTGCGGTGAGCTGGTTGCGCCAACAGCCACTGGAGGAAACTGCAACTCCGCCGGAACCAGACCGGCAGCTGCACCTGAGGTTGGCGAAATCTTCATGATGAATCCGTCGGTGTAGGTGCAGTACATCCGGTCCGAGCAACTGGTGTTATCGTTGACGAAGTACGACTGCAGAGCATTGAACACAGGAAGATACGAATAACCTTGAACCGTACTACCTGCCTCAGCTGCGTAGCCCGCTGTGGAGCCGCCAGCCAAATACACATTGCTGTCGGAATCAACCCCAATTGCGCCAATCGAGTCCCCGGTGCTGAAGACATCGTTGGAATACGCGACCGGGCCAGCCACAAAACTTGAGAACACCAAGGCATGGGCGGTGGAACCGACTTCGCTGACAAAGGGACGCTCCACCGCGGGTGGGTTGTCGTCAATTGGGTTTTGAAGCGGGAGGCTTGATGTACTACTTCCCGCAAGATAAGCGTTTCCGGATGCATCGAGAGCCAATACGGGACCGGACGGGTAATCCTGGGAGTAAGCCGCACCAATCCCCAGACACGTCGAAAATACCAGCGTACCCGCCGCGCTGAATTCCGACAAAAAGTTTGCGGACGGCGACGTAGTCCCGTTGATCGCACTGCACGACTGGATCGGATTGACCTCAGGAAAACTCGCCGAGTACGTCGTCCCAGCCAGATAGGCGTTCTCTGACCTGTCCACGGCAACCGCTGTGACCTGATCGCGATTGTCACCGCTGCTGAGATAGGTGGCATAGAGAATCGACGAAGCGTTCGAGTTCAGTTCGGCCAGAAACGGACAGAAGCTACCTGGGCAGGTCGTTTGATAGGAACCGCTGGTCGTGGGAAAGCCCGGACTAGCGTCGCCGACTACGTAGGCGTTATCTGTGGTGTCCAAAGCGATGGCGTTCGCGCTTGCCGTGCTGTTTTGGCCCAGGTATGTGGAGTAGACTAAGGCGCTCAGGGTTGGGTTCAACTCCGTGAGGAACGCGTTTGCTCCACCGTTGCCCAACGCACCCTGCAGAGGATTTTGTACGGGAAAGTCGTTAGACGTTGTCCCCCCAGTGACGTAAACATCTCCTGCCGAATCGATCGCGAGACCACCAAAACCGTCCCTCCCGCTTCCACCCAGATAAGTTGCGGCAAGAACCACCGTTGCTGCGCTGTTTAGTTTGAGGATGGCTAGATTCTCTGACCCCTTCTGGGCGTTCTGGAAGGGATTTGAACCGGATGGAATGGGCAGCCCTGATGCTGCTACACCTGCAACGTAAACGTTACCGGAGGTATCGACGGCCAATCCCGTTAAGTAGTAAAAACCCGTCATGTAAGTCGAAAAAATCAACGACGTTCCCGTGGGATCGAGCTTGGACACAAACACTGCCGGGCCCGTGGGCGGCGGAGTTGGCTGTACGACACCCGGAGTCACGGGGAAGCCTGTTGAATCGGTGGGTCCGGTCACATACAGGTTGCCGGACGCGTCTACGGCCAGAGCCGAGACCTGTTGATTGACACCATATTGGCCCGCGGGACCGCCCAAAAAAGTCGAATAAAGCAGCACCGGATCGATGATCAATTCGCGGCGCGTGTCATAGCGACCCAAGTGGAAACTAGCATGCCCATCCCGAAGAGCGTACTCTGCCGTTACTTCTACTTCCTTGCCCCCGATAACCTGATAGGCCCGCGGTTTCTGCAAGCGTATCTCGCCCGATTCTGCCTGCAACGCCAAGTCTCCACTGCTCTGCAAATCGATTCGGTGGATTCCGGAAAAGGTCAAACCAATTTGCTGAGCGTCGGCCCCTGGATAAACAACGAAGTCGTTTTCCAAACGGCTCTGATTACCGTGAAACACAAGATCAATCCCCGGGTACACGTTGGCATAGCGGACCCTGGCATACTGCTCCACCTCGGTAATCCATTCTGCCGGATTTGGATCCAACAGGTAGTTGCTATGTCCCGCCAACTTGCCTTCGCCTGCGGCCCTAGCATTTCCATTGACCCCGGCGAGAGTGATGTCAACGACGTCCTCGGTCGTTTTCTTCTCACCCGAAGCGTTACTCATCCCCTGAGTCAAGCCGAGGGTCACGTGATCGGCGTGAAGCTGTGCGCTGTAGCCTTGGCCACGTGCAACAAAATCCACATCTGCGGCGGCTTGGCCGCGATTGATCTCAAAGGCCAGCGGCAATCCGATGAACTGGCGTGAAATTTGCGGGGCACTGGGCATCGCACCACCTCGGGAGGAGCTCTGAGCCAACGAAAACAGCGTCACGATTGGAATGAGAACGATCAGAAAACCAATGCGAGTCCTGAACATACATTCCTCCGGCGGCGATCTTTCTCACATTCTTGTTGTCGTTGTCGGCAACGTTGCAATCTCAACCCGAGCTAGCGAGGCGAGAACTCGCGGCAAGCATGCAGCCGCGTAAAACCCAGCGCTCATTAGAAAGTTGCGCTTTCGTGGCAATCCGCGTGAAGCGCAAACACCTGCACGTCAATCCCAATCTGTATTAACCTCACTGCACGACCAAAGTCAGGTTCGTCTTGTTCGTCAATTTTGCGGCGCTTGATGTGCCGGTCACTGTCGCTGTGTACGTCCCGGCGGGAGTACCGGGCATCGTCGTTGGGGAACTCGAACTGCCGCCGCATGCTGGCATGCCCAACAACACCACGGCAATCATCGGGATTCCCAGAACTGGCACTCGTCGCCGGTAGCCAGCGAACAGCAGGCCAGAGGCGAGCAGAACTGTCGCCCAAGTGATTGCCATCGTCCCGGGCGGCAGCTTGGCTTGAGAAACTGTTCCTGCTGTTGCAGCTGCTGCGGTCGTGTATATCTTTGCCGTCACTGCCACAGCCGTTCCCTCAGTAACGTTGACCGACGCCGGCACGGTACAAACTGGGGCGGGCGTGACTGCGGGCGTGATTGCGCAATTAAGATTCACCATCCCGCTGAATGATCCTGCAGGAGTAATCGCGAGATTGAAGGACGCTGTCTGCCCTGCCGTAATCGTCGCGGAGTTTGAAGATCCCGATGCTGGGCCTATTGAAAAGTCCGGCACTATCGTGCCCGTCCCGGAAAGCGCGATTACTTGCGGACTGCCCGTCGCGTTATCTGTGATCGTAACCGCCCCAAGCAGACTGCCCGCGGCCTTGGGCGTAAAAGTCACCGAGATTTGGCAATTGCCCCCCGGCGCCAGCGATGTGTTGCAGGTGTTGGTCTCGCCAAAATCACCCGAAGCTGCGATGCTCGTGATGTTGAGCGGACCGCTCCCTGTATTCGTCAAAGTCACAGCCTGAGCAGCGCTTGTGCTTCCTACTGTTTGGGAAGCGAAGGTCAGCTGATTCGGGTTCAGATTCGCAACCGGCCCCAGTCCCGTTCCGCTCAGGCTAACCGACTGCGGACTACCCGGCGCCGAGTCAGTAATGCTGAGGCTGGCCGTTCGCGAACCACCCGCTGTAGGCGTGAACGTCACATTGACACTGCAGCTGGCACCGACCGCTAAAGCACTTCCGCAAGCGTTCTTCTGTCTGAAATCGGGAGCATCGGCTCCCGTAATACTGACACTCGATAGGCTCAGAGGCGCGTTCCCAGTGTTCACCAACATGATCGTAGCGGGAGTGCTGCTGGTGCCTTGATCCTGCGGAGAGAAATTGACTCGACTTGGATACGGCGTCAGGAAAGGCCCATTGACGCCAGTACCACTGAGCGGGATGGCTACCGGGCTGACCTTTGTGTTATCCGTGATCGTGATTGCGCCCGTCAGCAGGCCAGTCGTAGCGGGAGCGAAAATCACATTCACAGAGCAACGCGCTCCAATGGCGAGACTGCCTACGCAGTTGTTGGTCTGGCTGAAGTTTCCGCTCGCGACGATACTGGCGATGTTGAAAACGACATTGCTCGAGTTGCTGATGGTGATGGTCTGTGGCGCACTGGTCGTATCCACGCCTTGAGAACCGAAATTGAGCGAAGCTGGCGAAATTGCCTTAAAAGCCGCGCTCAGCATTACTGTGAGTGATGACCCGGCTGAACTCTGTTTGCCACCTGCGAGGTCAGGCGCGCCGTCGAGGTTGAAATCGGCAACGGCGATATCACTGCCGTCCGAGAGGAAATTAAACGTGGGCGCCTGAAAAGATCCGTCGCCATTGCCCAGCAGGATCGACGCCACATAACCACCCACTATCAGATCGAGGTTGCCGTCGCCGTTGAGGTCCCCAACGCTGGGAAGTCCATACTCCTGACCGTCCGGATAGCCTACCGCTTCCTGAAACGTTCCGTCGCCATTTCCTAGAAGAATGAAAATTGCTCCCTCAGTTTGTTCCTCACCCGACGTTACCGCCAAATCAAGCTTACCGTCCCTGTTGAAATCGCCGGCAACCATGGCATACCCAAGAAGCGTGTACGCTTGGGTTCCTTGGTTAAACGTGCCATTGCCGTTACCCAACAGAAGGAAGATGCCGTTAGAGTCGAGAATAGCTAGATCGAGAATCCCGTCACCGTTAAAGTCCCCTGTAACGATATATGCGGGGCCGGTTCCCGCGGGGTAGTCAACGTGCGGCTGAAAGGTCCCGCCTCCATCGTTGAGCAGGATGGAAACTGTGTTCGCGCCAAGATTCGTGACCGCGAGGTCCGGTTTGCCGTCGCCATTGAAATCGCCCATCGCCACGTTCGGGGATACGTGAGTGGACTGCAAGCCTACCGCATACTCCGCCGGCGGCTGAAACGTACCGTCCCCATTGCTAATGAAGACTACCGCATCGCCTGGGAGGCAATTACCGTTCGTGCAATTAGAATAGATAACGGTCAAGTCCGCCTTTCCATCGCCATTGAGATCTCCGGCCGCGAATCCGAGAGCAGGTTGGGTCAAGGACGTTTCGATTTCAGGCTGAAAAGCTCCGTCGCCATTTCCCAAGTACACACCGAAAGGTCCAGTTCCTAGCGCCGCCGCTGCAATATCAGATTTGCCGTCTCCATTGAAATCGGCCGATATAACTTGGGAAGGATTCCCTTGAAACACATAATCCGTTCCCCCTACGAAGGTGCCGTCGCCAAAACCTAGCAAAATGGAAACTGTTCCGTCCGCAAAGCAGTCAAGGAGAGGGCAGCCGGGATCGGCAACTGCTAGATCGAATCTCCCGTCGCCGTTGAAATCAGCAATAAGGACATAGGAGGGGTATATTGCCGTCCCATACAGCGTGGGAGACTGAAACGTTCCGTCTCCATTCCCCAAGAGAATCGCGACCGATGAGCTCGACAAATTTCCGGCGCCACCACCTTGCGCAACCACTAGATCAGGCTTGCCGTCTCCATTCAGGTCGGCCGCGGCTGCGGCTGCGCCACTCTGATAGGTAGCGTAAAGCGTGAATGTTCCGTCGCCGTTACCGAGGAGTACATCTCCACCCGCAAACAGATCCAATTTGCCATCACCATTGAAATCTGCCGCGGCTAATGGCGCACTTCCCGGTGAATTCAACGGGGGCTGAAAAGTGCCATTGCCATTTCCTAATAGAACTGAGACCTCACTTCCAGCTACCGCCAGATCAAGTTTGCCGTCACCATTAAAGTCGGCGACAACGAGGCAGTCGGCAGTCACGGTTTGCGGGGAAGAAGCTGCATATCCCACCGGAGCCTGAAATGTCCCATCTCCATTCCCGAGCAAAACGACCACGCCGTCCCCTTGGGTGCTGGTGATAGCCAGATCGAGCTTGCCATCTCCTCTGAAATCAGCTGCAGCAATCGAAGAAGGATGGTTGCCAGTAGCGTAATCGACATGTGGCTGAAAGGTACCGTCTCCGTTGCCCAGCAGGATGCTGACCGTGCTGCCAGTGCAGTTCGGCGGAAGTGGCGGAATTTGGAGGGTGCAGTTCCCATTGGTGACGGCAAGGTCCAAGTTGCCGTCTCCATTAAAGTCTCCGGCCACGATTGCGAGCGGCCCCACACCGGTGTTGTAACCGAACAGCTGAGCGAACGTGCCGTCAGGTTTTCCCAATAGAATCAAAACTCCATTTTGGGTTTCGTCCACAACCGCCAAGTCGCTTATGCCATCCCCGTTAAAATCGCCCATGGCAATCGCAATTGGACCTTCGCCGCCGGGAAAGTCAGCCCGGCCGAAGATGTAGGTTTGAGCCTGAGCAGCCAGGGCCAGGAGTATTAGCAGCAGGAAGCCTAGTCGCAAATACCGAAGCGACGCGAGAAACCCCGAAAATCTCATCGTGAAACTCCCTCCTGACGTGACTTCTGAGCCCGATGAGCAGATCAAGCAGGTCGACTTCGCGACCCTCCTGCACAATCCTCGACTCCCAGCTCAATGACAATTGGAGCCTACGCGTCTCGAGCTTACTGCACGACCAAAGTCAGGTTCGTCTCGTTCGTCAACTTCGCGGCACTTGATGTGCCGGTCACCGTGAGAGTGTAAGTCCCCGCCTGAGTCCCGCCGCCTCCACTGCTGCCACCACCGCCGCCGCACGCCGACATCGTAAGCCCCATCGCAAGAACGCACACGAACCCCAATGCGCAAAACCTTTGCTGCCTTCGCCGAAGTCCCACACCATTGAACCCCGCCAGCATCCACAGACCCAAAATCCAAGACGCCCCCAACCACAGGCCGAACATGCCATTGATGGGCGGGGCACTGTCACTTTGCGTCAGGCCCATCGCGCTGCCGTTGGTGACCACGGATACCGTAGCCATTGAGGGGTTGACCCCGTCGAGGGTTACCGAACTCGAAACCGCGCACGTCGACTGCGCCGGGGCTCCGCTGCAACTTAGATCCACGCTTTGATTGAAACCTCCACCAGGGGTCACAACCACAGTGTACGTTGCGGTTTGTCCCGGCGCGACCGTCGCGGTCGCGGAACCGCTGGGAGCCAGAGAGAAGTCTTGTCCCGTGCCGCTGAGCGCAGCCGCTTGCGGACTGCCCGGCGCATTATCAGAAACACTGAGCGCCGCATTGCGAGCACCTGATGCCGTCGGAGTAAATGTTACTTTGATTTGACAGGACGCACCGTATACAAGAGTCTTGTCGCATGTACTCGTGTCAGCAAAATCGCCCGCGTTCCCTCCCGCAATGCCAATGGAGTTGATCGTCAGAGGAGAGCCCCCGGCATTGGTAAGAGTCACAGATTGCGGCGAGGTTGTGCCTCCGACCGTCTGAGAGCCGAAATTGACGCTCGACGGACTGAACTGCACGACCGGTTGTGCGCCCGTTCCAGAAAGCGGAACGCTCTGCGGACTACCGGGCACATTGTCGGTGACCGACAGTGACGCATCGCGAGCACCCAGTGCGGTTGGCGTAAAGGTAATGTTGATCTGACAATTCGCGCCGACTGGCACGCTAGCCGGACACTTGTTAGTCTGAGAAAAATCCCCGGAGTTCGCCCCCAGGATAGCGATGCTCGATATGATGAGCGGGCCAGTGCCGCTATTGGTTAGTATGACGTTCTGCGGCGAACTGGTCGTCCCAACCATCTGCGAGGCGAATGTCAGAGTAGACGGGGAAAAGCTTGCTTGGGGCACATCCTGAAGCAGGTACGCCAAACCATTTTCGGTGGCCAAAACTAAATCCAGTTTCCCATCGTCATTAAAATCTCCCGCAACGCTTTCATACGAGCCAGTCGGTAACGCCAGTGAGCTTTGGAACGTACCGTCGCCGTTCCCAAGCAAGACGTACGTGTTCGCGCCGTTGGCAAAACCCGTGTCGTCGGACAAAACCAGGTCGAGTTTACCCTCGGCGTTGAAATCACCGATCACCCCGTCCCTCAGATCATTGCCAACCGGATAAGCAACCCCAGCTTGGAAGGTGCCATCGCCGTTGCCCAGCATGACGGTGAAAGTGTTGGTGGGGGCTCCCTGAACGGTGAGCAGATCCAGCTTGCTGTCCCCGTTCAGGTCGGCCGCGATGATCGTTCCGGTATCAGGACCGACCGAGTAATCGGTCGAGGGAGTCTGAAACGTGCCGTCTCCGTTGCCCTGAAGCCACGCGAGTTGAGTCCCGGAAGCTCCTGAAACTTCAATGAGATCAAGCTTTCCATCTCCGTTGAAGTCTCCGACTCCCCCCTCGAGATCTACAGCCCCAACATTGGATACCAAAGGAGTTTGAAATGTGCCGTCTCCGTTGCCGAGAAAAACATAAATGCCTCCGAAGTACGCTATGGCGACGTCAAGCTTCCCGTCGCCATTGAAGTCTCCAGCCACCAGGGGAGGAAGTCCGTATGTCTGAAAGGTATATATGGTCTTTGCAGAGGAAAATGTCCCGTCGCCGTTCCCCAACAGAATGGACAAGGTGCAGTCTTGCGTGTCGCAAATGGTTCCCGCGAAGTCGAGTATTCCATCTCCGTTGAAGTCACCAACGACGAACCAGTTCAACCCTGGGTAGGGGCCTTTTGGTGCCTGGAAGGTGCCGTCGCCATTGCCGAGAAACACCAGGAGGAAAGCTGAATCGTCCACGTAATTCACCACGGCAAAGTCGAGTTTTCCGTCTCGGTTGAAGTCTGCTGCGATCGGCGGCGCGATTAAGTCGGCCCCAGGGTACGAAGGAAAACTGGTGAACTGGAGATTTGTCGGCGCAGAAACCGCGAAGAACACGACATTCGAAGTGCCGCCGCCCGGACTGGGGCTCGAAACGGTGATCGAAGCAGTGCTGGCCGTGGCGATGTTCGAGGCCGGGACTGTCGCGGTCAATTGAGAGCTACTGATGAACGTGGTTGTCAGCGCCGTGCCGTTCCAATCGATCACCGAGTCGGAGACGAATCCTGTACCGTTCACCGTCAGCGTAAAACTCGCTCCGCCGGGTGCAGTGGCGGTCGGAACCAGCGGCTGATTGACCAAAGGAACCGGATTCGTTTGCGCCAAGACTGTCGTGATGGCGAAAAGTACGAAGGGGCAGACGAAGCGGGCGCAGTTCATAACGCCTCCGAATCCAGCAACAACAAAAACTTAGGGCCCAATGCGCTGAGAAACGTATCGTTTTACTGCACGACCAAAGTCAGGTTCATCTTCTGAGTCAACGTGCTTGAGCCTGAGCCGGAGGTGCCTGTAACCGTAAGCGTATACGTGCCCGCCTGCGTGCCTCCGTTCCCCCCGCCGCCATTGCCGTTGCCGCCGCCGCACGCGGACATCGTAAGGCCGATGGAAAGAAGGCAAACCAGCGTCACTCCCAAGGCCAATTGCGGCCTTCGCCGACGATGCCTGCCCCCGAGAGTCGCCATTACCAGCAGTCCGAGAAATCCAGACAACGCGATGCCAGCACCAACTTCACCGCTGATAGATGGATTGACAGTTTGCGTCAGGCCCATCGTACTGGCCGTGGTGGCGACGCTAACGCTAACTGGAACCGTTTTTCCGTTGAGGGCAACCGAACCGGGCGACACCGTGCACGTGGATTGAGCCGGCGCTCCGCTGCATGCAAGCGACACAGTCTGCGTGAATCCGGCCCCTGGCACCACATTAATCGTGTAATTGGCGGTTTGCCCCGGCGTAACGGTCACAGAGGTTTTGGACCCGGCGGTGAGCGAAAAGTCCGACGTGTAATCCTGCAGCAACAAGAACACACCATTGGAGGTACCGATGACAAGATCCGGTTTCCCGTCGTTGTTAAAGTCTCCTGTAGCGATTGCTACGTTTGCGGGGTCCGGAAAAACCAGTGGGGTTTGAAAGGTGCCGTCTCCATTGCCCAACAGGATGGTAGTGCTCGGTACGGAATTCGTGCTGGTGGGCAGCGCCACATCCAGTTTTCCGTCGGCATTGAAATCGCCGATTGTACCTCCGTTTAAAGAGCCGCTCACTTGATAAATCGCGCCCTGTCGGAAAGTTCCATCGCCATTGCCCAGCAGGATGGTCACGGTGTTAGTGGGACCGTTCCCAAACTGAAGAGTGATCAGATCCAGTTTGTCGTCCCCGTTTAAGTCTGCGGCGATTACCTCGTAGGTTGAAGTACCGACTGCATACCCAGTCGTGGGGGTCTGGAACGTGCCATCCCCATTGCCGAGAAAGACTTCGAGATCGTATTGCGGGTATACAAGCGCAACTAAATCGAGTTTCCCGTCTCCGTTGAAATCCCCGACGGTAGTAAAGAGAAAAATCGCATCATCGTTAAAGCTCTGGGGCGGAACGCTTCGAAATGTTCCGTCCCCGTTGCCGAGATAAACTTCGAGACCGTCCGAGGCGCCGATCGCCACGTCAAGTTTTCCGTCGCCGTTGAAGTCCCCAACCATAGATGGACCAGCATTTATGGCGGATTCTAGAAGTGGTGTTATATAGGTGGGTGCCGCAAATGTTCCATCCCCATTCCCCAATTGGATAGCGGCGGCATAAGGAGCTGCGGTGCCGGAATCTCCCACTTCCAGCAAGTCAAGCTTCCCATCCCCGTTGAAGTCAGCCGCAGCGAAAAAGCTGCCGCCTCCCCCGCTAAGCCCGGGCGCCTGAAATGTTCCGTCACCGCTACCCAGCGTGGTGAAAATGGGCCCGGTTTCCGTTGCGTCTTCGCGCCCGAGAACGCTCACAGCCAGATCAAGGTTTCCATCTCGATTGAAATCCGCCACGGCAAAATTAGCGCACTCAAAGCCGTCTGCCACCGGACATTCATTAGGAGGCGTAACCGGAACGCTGGTGAACTTCAAATCAGTCGGAGCGGACACCGCAAAATATAGAACGTTCGAGGTACCGCCGCCCGGACTCGGGCTCGACACTGTGACGGAAGCCGTGCTGGCAGTCGCGATGTCAGAGGCCGGCACGATCGCGGTCAGTTGCGACTGGCTAACGAAAGTGGTCGTAAGCGCCGTTCCGTTCCACTTGACTACCGAGCCGGAGACGAATCCGGTACCGTTCACCGTCAGCGTGAAACTCGCTCCGCCGGGCGCAGCGGCGGTCGGAACCAGCGGCTGATTGACCAAAGGAACCGAATTCGTTTGCGCTAACGCTGTCGTGACGGCAAAAAGTACAAGGGGGCAGACACCCCGGAACAACGAGCGAAACCACGAAGACTTCATGGCGCAACTCCTGAGATGATTTAGCTGCATGGCCCGGCCGCGCTCGACCCAGGTGCAAGGGAGCGTGGTGTGTTCACCAGTCTTCAACACACGATTCTAAGTTTAGTTGCTAGATCAGGTGAGCAACGCGCAGAAAGGAACGCTGGCTTTATCTGTAAAGGGGATCGGACGCGGCACTTTCCTGCCGCGGGCGCGGAGAGGTCGCCCGAAAGGTGGGGTTAATTGGAGTTGCGACGGCAGACGTAGTTGAACGTAATAGTGTCAACCGATGATAAATTCACCGTCAAAGCGCTCTTTGTTGAGCTTACCCAATACCTAACCGACTCCGGATTTGAGGTCGGCGTGACGACACACAAAGGTATCGAAGGATAGGAGCTGGTGAATTGACGCGTCGCGCTCGCGGCGGAAGAAATAGTAATTTGCCCGACGTCTGAGCCGTCAGGAGACGTGGACGCAAGTTTCCAACCACTGGGCAGATCGGTGCGCACAAAAGTCGCAGAAGCCGGAGCCTCCACTTTCATTTTGCTTGAGCCGCCCAACTCAAGATTTCCCCCTGTAGCGAAACTCACCGCGCCACTCATCGGAAAAAAGGTAACGGTCTCGCCAGGCCCCTGCATTCCCTGGATGGTAGTGATCCCGACGTCGGATGGGCTCAATGCGACACTATGAACTCCCCCGATGTTAATCGTTGCCGCAGGGGAAATCTGGGCGGTAACTCCCGAAGAGGGAGGGAGGTTAGCCTTCAATTGGGGAAAGTCGTTGTCTTCGGATATCACTTGAGCGTGATCGGCGGCCTGGATGAAGTGGTCAGGATCGCCATAAATCATGTTGTTGCGAACCACCACGCCGGTTGCGTGACTCGACAATACGTTCACGATGTAGCCCTCACCGGAGTTAACGCCTACATTGCCGTTGAAACTGCTGTTGGCGATAATCAGCCCATCGGTTGGCACTTTCGCATGGTTCGCTCCGTAGGTCACGAGGTACGCCCCGTCAAGTAGTTCGTGGTGGCTCATCTCGAACTCAATGTTTGCACCCCCGTCAATCTGCACAGCGGTCCCGGCTCTTTCAGATGTCAAACCTCTAAAGTTGATGATGTAGGGATAGCCCGGAGTTCCCGGGCCCGGACCGCCACCAATAAAGACGTTGATACCATCACCCTTTGCCTGTCCTTCGAACATACAATTCTCGAAGAAGAATTGATATTCTCCGCCTTCGATTTTCAGCGCGGGTGCGCCATGAGAAGTGCGCCAGGCAACATCGCTGATGAAGGTGAGAAACTGATTCGTGCCCGCGTGGCCGCTGCTTGGCCCCCTGAAGTGAAAAGCACTTCCGGCAAAGCCTTGCGCGTAGATATCGACAAAAGTTGAATGCCAGAGTCCGCCACTGTCGAGATTGCTCGAATCAATGAAAAAGCCATCTTCGCCGGCATTGCCTTTCGAACCGTAAAGGCGAAATCCCTGAAGCCAGACATTCGTCGCCGGTGTCCCGCTCTGCTGAGGGACCACAAATACTGGATTCTCACCATTCGTCGATTGCAGGACCGTTCCTGCATCGGAACCACCCATCCCAATGATTTTCATCCCCTTCCGCAAAGTGATTTGGTTCACATTGTAGGTATAAGGACCAAGGAAAAGAGTTACGACTTTGTTGCCCGGATCGATCGTTCCAAGGTTGCGATTCACAGTTTGCGCATTTGCATAGACCATGCAGCCGGAATTGGGGCAGGCCGCGATTGCGGATCTGACTTCTGGATAGTTATGCGCCAATATCATTGCGCCGTTCGCTTCGATAGATGTTTGTGCAAAAGAAACACTGGTCGTGAACAGAAGAATACCAACCAGGCAGGCGAAGAGTCCTTTTTCACCGTTTGTCCACAATCGGCAAGAATGGGATATGTTCACAGACCAGTCTCCTTAGAGCGGAGGGCCGAGCTAGCTGGGAAGGCCGCTGCGCAAACGTCAGCCTCACGGTCGTTACGCAGTGCGCGTCAACACCAGAATATCCTGATAGCTCAGGTACGACTTTCTGCCACACCAAGATCCGTAGTGTATAGGCGGTAGCAGCTCCCAGCCAGCTTGATTACAGTACGTCATAAAATCCAATTCGGGTATCCCGACGGCAGTTTCGGGAAATAGCGGATCGAGGACCCGGCAGCCTTGTAACTCGTGAATCAGTGGAAGAGAGCTTTGCCCGCAATGAATCAAGTCCAAGGATTCGCTATTCAGCAGAAAAATAGTCAACAAACAACGTCCTGTAGGTTTCAATACTCGGCGTATCTCACTCAAATAATGCTGGATTGAGTCCGGCAGAAGATGCGAAAAAATGGACTTTAGAAAGACGAAGTCAAAACTGGCGTCCTCGTACGGAAAGCGAAACTTAGTGGCCGAAAGCTTCCCCTTGGGGTTGTAATGCTTGTTGAACAGATCTACGTGCGCAAACGAAAAAGTGGGGAAACGGGAGGTAATATTCCGGGTTGCCCACGTAACCCCTAGGCGTACGATATCAAAGCCACAGTATTGGCCCTGGGGACTTAGAAACTTCGTGAGTCGGGAAGCCATTACTCCTAATCCGCAACCTACATCGAGTATTCGATGGTCTGGCTTCAGCCCACCAAGATCAACGAAATAGCGCATGAACTCGTCGTTCACAGCCTGATAATTTTCCTCCCCGCCGACAAACCAAAGACCATGAGGAGGAACCAGCGGATCACGCTGATGGGTGACTTTCTCATAGGTGTCGCGTGGCAGATTCCAGACGCGACGCACCAAAAGACGCGATCGGAAACCCGGGAGTAGGCGCTTCGCAAACACACTAACTTTCATACAGGAATGGCTCCACCACTTCGTATGTGAGGCTTAAGGACCGATCGGAACAAGATCGCTGGTTGGGTTTGCGGTCTCCGCTGCGCGGGCTTCGCGAAAGAGCGCTCTCAGCTTCCTGACCGACAGGCCTTCAAAATTCTCAATGACATGGACCGCGCCAGCGGACCGCAGGTTTTCCGCAGGCTCCCCGCTGGCAACCCCCAAACATATAAGACCCGCTCCTCTAGCAGCCTCGATCCCCGATACCGCGTCTTCAATGGCCAATGCATTTTCCGGCGGAACACCTAAGCGTCGACATGCAAGGACATAAATGGCGGGATCAGGCTTGCCCTGCGCTATGTCGTTGCCCGAGATAGTCGCGCTGAAATACTCGCTCAGATGCAGACGCTCCAGCGTCGATCGGGTTCGCGCTCGACTCGCTGAGGTGGCAACAGCCGTCAAGACCCCACTCCTCTTTAAAAGCCTAACGAACGCACTGACACCCTGAATTGGTTGTACCTCCAATGCCGACTGTTGAAAGAACTCGTCTTTTCGCCTCCCGTGTTCCAAAAGCTCGGTTTCTGAGAGGTCGCCTAGAAAGTGCCGCAGGATATCGCAGCGTTTACGACCGTCGAGAATGAAATCCAGATCATGATCGGAAACCTCACGTCCCAAGTTCTGCAAGAATTGGCGCCACGCCCTGCGATGAGCGGGATGGCTGTCCACAATAACACCGTCCATGTCAAAGATGACAGCGCTCAATCGGTCGCCAGAGCGGAGCGAAGTGGCTATGGTCATTCCGTCTTCTCTCCACACACCGCCTCGAGGCCGGGCCATGTCGTTTGCGCCTGCTGATAGTTCTCGATAGTACCGATATCACATAGGTAATCGTGAATGGGATATCCCAGCATTTTGCCCACCAGTCGAGGAAGGAGATCGAAAGCAATATCTGCCGGGTGATGCTTCGGACCGATTTCCAGGATCATGCTGCTCGCCAGCATGAGCCCCGAGAACGCCCAACTGCTGCGCGGATTCTTTGGCTTCTCCTCGAAGTCCTGTATTACGCCGTCTGCGTCGCAGACCGCTATCCCGCAACCTTTAGGATTCGGGGCTTGATAAAGACCAAGCGTCGCCAGCGGCCGACGGCTTTGGTGAAAGTCGGCCATGCTGCGTAGGTCCGAGGTAGTGAGAACGTCGGCATACAAAATCCAGAACGCGGCCTCGCCCTTGACCCAATCACGATTGGCGTACACAGTACCTGCCGACCCCAACAGAACTTCTTCATCAACAACGCGAACCTTTACCGGCATCAACTCGTCGCGCAGCGCGTGACGGACCGTATCAGCGTTTGAATGAAGGTTGATCAGAACTTCATCGATACCAGATCGAGCGCAGACCTGGAGCCAGATCTTAAGCAGCGGAACACCGCGGATAGGAACGAGGCACTTTGGGATGGAATCCGTGATCGGGCGCAAGCGCGTTCCATGTCCGGCCGCCAGGAGGAAAGCTTTCATCCCCAAACTCCCTCTTCGCGCTCGGGGCTCAATCGACGGACGACGAGGAGACTGGCATGAAAGTCCACTGTAGCCCAGCTCGCTCATCCCCATCAATAAAGGGGTCGTTGACAATGACCTGAGCACCCTGGGAATCAAACGTGAAAGTCATTTCCTGAACGCCCTCCTGCTTCAAAACGGAGCGCACGGCTACCTGACTTTCGGGTTCACAATAGATAAGAAGGAACCCGCCACCACCTGCCCCGGTGATCTTCCCTCCGAGCGCACCATTCTTACGGGCTAAATCGTACAGGCGATCGATGCGCTCACTTGAAATTCGCTGTGAAATCCGCTTCTTCGACTGCCAAGCTTCATCCAGCAAAACACCAAACCTGGTGAGGTCTCCGCCGACAAGCGCGTCCCGCATCTTGGCTGCGTGCTCCTTCACCTCGTGCAAGGCCGCCACAGTGGAGCCCAACTGGGAACGCGTCGACTTTTCCTGCTCCTCCAAAATCGTCCAAGAATGATGGGAAGAACCCGTGAAGAATAACATGAGATTTGATTGCAAGTCGCGGAGAAGGGCGGAGTCCAAGTTCAAAGCCTCGACGTTGGCGGTCCCGTCGGGCTTAAACGAAATGTAATTCAAGCCGCCGAAGGCCGCAGCGTATTCATCTTGTTTGCCCACGTGCCGGCCCAGGGTATGCCGAGCGATATCAAAAGCGCGCTCCGCCAGATTGTACTTGGCGAGCGGAGATCCGAGGTAGGTGGTGAGAGCTTGGAGAATATTAATGCAGACGCTTGCTGATGATCCTAGACCTGTGCCAGGCGGAATCTCTGAAGCGAGAAAAAGATCAACCGAAAGATCACTCTGTACATCCTTAAGGACAGCCAAGGGAATTTCCAGTCCACTGGCCTTTACGTCCATTGTCGCGATCTCGTGCCAAGTCTCAAAGATGCGAAGGTCCGAAGAAATGACCTGAACTCGCCCATCCATCCGCTTTCCTAGGATCGTATAAAAGTATTTATTAATGGCAGTGCTGAGGACCGCTCCTCCGAAGCGCTCGTAATAGGCAGGCAGGTCAGTCCCTCCGCCGCCGAAACTAATTCGCACTGGACTGCGCGCGATGAGCATGATGCAGGTTCTCCAAAGTGATCTTATCACCAGAAGCTGGCATCTCTGCCTCCGGCGACAACGCTAATTCGGGTTCGACCAAATCGCGATAGCGAATCAGCCGTACCACCAACGTCCACAGTGTTTGAATAACTAAGGAAAGATCCGCTGTTGGCGACGGATGCAGCAGGTACCGCAAGTCGAACCGGGTTTTTTCTTCCGACGAGTGTTGTTCGCGAAGGCCGTGTACCTGAGCCAGACCAGTCATGCCAGGCCGCACGGAAAGCCGCTGATTTTGCCATTCTGAGTAACGGCGTACTCTGGCGGGCGACTCCGGGCGAGGACCAACCAAACTCATGTCGCCACGGAGGACATTCCAGAGCTGGGGCACCTCAGTAAGGCTTAGTTGCCACATGATCCGATCGAAGTGAGATCGTCCCTTCGGATCCCGATCGACGTTCAAACGAAGCATGAAGAACTCCCGCCCTTGCCAGCCGCAGCGTTTTTCCCAGCGAAAGGAAGCTCCCCTCTTCCATCGAAGCACAATGGCAAAGGGAGCCAACAGCGGGATCGCCGCAACCGCAAGAAAGGACGCTCCGATTATGTCTACTATCCGCTTCCAACGGAAAAAAGATGTCGTGGCCGAAACATCCCGAAGTTGGAGAAGGGGGAGACCATCAAGGTCCAGCAGGTTGGGTTTCGAAAGATACAGTTCATACGGCTGAGGGACAAGGCTTACTGCAATCCCTTGATCGCGGCAACGAGCTGCCAGATTTAGCACCTCGGGCACGGCGGGCCCGGACAAAGCCAAGATCAGTTCATCGATCTGGTGCCGTCGCAGCAGATCGACCACACTCAGAGTGGAAACGCTTCGAACTGATGACGATTCTCGCGGATGATTCCCCAGTTCGAACGCCTCATTTCCGGGACACAGGAAACCGACAACTTTGCACAACATCTCGGGATGACGATTCAGCCTAAGAGCAAGTTCCCTGGCTACACGTCCAGAGCCGACGATCACGACCTGACTGATGTTCCCCCGTAGATAGCGGCGCCTGAGCCAGCGCCACGCAACCCAGCGAAGCGCAAGCAACCCTAGGAACAACGTAATGCCGAAATAGGTGAGCGCCAGACGGGACACGTAATGCCTTGTGAGGTAAGCCCCTGCCAGCAAAATAGCCATCACAAAAAGAACGCCAAAGCATAGGTGTGCCACCACTGCCGGGAAGCGCCAGCCACCGCGGAAGCCATCGAGTTGCATTGCGCGCGAAAGGACCGTCCAGATAATCCAAGTCGCAACGAGGAAGGGCAGCGAGTTTCGCACGGACAAACCTGTCGCTTGGTCCCAATGAAGCCCATACCGCAGAGCCTCAGCCCACGCTAGCGCGGCTACGACCCACACCAAGTCCGCTAGAAGGATCCAATTGTGGATTCGTCTCACTTTCATCTGGGCTTTCCGGAAGGCGACATTTCACCTCGAACGCTGGCCTTCAAGCGTATGCTCTCTCGACGGAGCAGATTCTACGACGGATAGTTGTAAATACGGCATGCGCAACGCAGAGATGCAAGTCCTCGATGATCTGCATATTTTCGGAAGGCACGATCACGCAAGCATCGCAGAAGCTTTTCAACTGGCCCCCGCGAAAACCAGTAAGTCCCACGGTTATCGCCCCCGCCTTCTTTGCAGTACGGAGACCGCGCAGAACATTCGTGGAATTCCCGCTGCCACTGATAGCGAAGGCCACATCGCCCGGTTTCACCAAGTTCGAAAGCTGCTCGCTGAAAATATCTGAATAGTCCGCGTCATTAGCCCATGCGGTCATCAGGGGCACATTATCCGTAAGAGCCAAGACACGGAATCGCCGTGCCGTGCCATTTGCCGTCCCCTTTCCAAGGTCGCAGGCAAAGTGCGAAGCCAAGGCGGCACTCCCTCCGTTGCCAAAAAGGTAGACCATCTGACCGTCGTAGTATGCCTTGAGCAATACATCGGCGACGAGATCAATGGATTCGAAGGGCAGAGTCTGGATTGTCTGCGTGAGACATTCGAAATACGAACTCACATCCGAAGCATCAAACATACACGTGCTGTCCTCCGTCGAAACTCGCGCAGGCGGATCAATTAGCCTGGGCGGTCAGAACCACACCGGCGCGACGCATATCCGCATAAGCGTCGGGAATCCCGTCGGGTATGCCCCCGATACTGTTAACCCAATCCAGAAAATCATCCAGAATGGCCGCGAGCCCATGTCGCGGCTGCCATCCCAACTTCTTTAGCTTATCTACGTTGGAGACGCTGTGACGGTTATCGCCCAAACGGTACTCACCGGAGACTCTGACCCCGGCAGAGTATGGCATACGACGCAATACCTGATCGGCATACTCATGAATCGTGGTAGCCTTCCCGCAACCGACATTGAATGCCTGAAAATCGGCCTCATCTCGTTCCAACACCAGCATATTCGCCTCGACGACATCTTTGATGTGGGTGAAATCACGCGTTTGCTGCCCATCTTCATAAATGATCAAGGGCTCACCGCGCATTGCTCGGCTGCAGAATATGCGACAGGCACCTGAATAGTGGTTATAGAGCGACTGGCGGGCGCCTTGGGTGATGGAATACCGGAGCGCCACTGTCGGGATACCATGCAGCCATCCCAATCCCAGAGAGCATTTCTCTCCGGCAAGCTTGGAGACGGCATACTGGTTATAGGGATTGAGATACGATTCCTCCAGCATGCGGGGTAAGGCTTGCCGCCCGCAGACGGAACATGCAATCTCCCAATCCCTACGCGTCAACTGCTCCTGGGAACGTGGTTGCGGCAGAAAGAATCCATGTCGAGGGCATTCGTATTGTCCTTCTCCGTAGATGGCTTGCGAAGAAGCGACGATCACCTTCTTCGGCGAAAGACGGTGCTGCACAATTAGCTCGAAGATGAGGGCAGTTGCTACCGCATTCACCTCGAAAAAGCGGGAAAAGTCCGGCATGTAATCCTGATAAGCTCCCTGGTGGGAAATAATATCCGCGCCTTTCAGCGCGAATAGGAGTGTCTCCCGGTCAGTGAGGTCCCCTTGGATAAATTCGACGTTCTTTGGGATGTAATCAGGTTTCCCACGCGGATGAACTTTCGGGTCGAGGCTGTCGAGAATACGAACCTCAAATCCCTCTTTAAGAAAACGATCGACAAGATGGGAGCCGATGAATCCAGCACCCCCTGTCACCAAGACTTTCATGCGTGAGCTCCGATTAAACAATGTATGAGCACAAATTGTCCCTATTTATATTTACTTACTTGCCAGAACCTGCAACGACGGCATGAATAGTCCTGAAAAGAATCTTAATGTCCAAGCCGAGCGACCATTCTCGAATATATTCCAAGTCGAGTTTGACCCACTCATCAAAGTCTCTCACCTGGTTGCGCCCGTTCACCTGCCACAAGCAAGTTATCCCCGGCTTGATGGCAAGCTTCTGCTTCTGGAACTCAGTAAATAGAGCGTACTCAGTAGCGAGTGGCGGCCTAGGCCCCACTAAACTCATATCGCCCTTAAGAACGCTATAGAGTTGAGGAAGTTCATCGACACTGTAGCGTCGCATCCAAGCGCCCACCGCGGTCACGCGTGGATCCCTCGTTAACTTGAACACCGGACCGGTCATTTCGTTCTTCGCCGTCAGCTTGGCCTTCAGCTCATCGGCGTTCGCCACCATGGAGCGGAATTTGTAACCCATGAAGGGGGCACCATTTTGACCGACCACCCTCCAGCGGTAAAAAACTGGTCCGGGCGACGTCAGCTTCACGACTAGTATCAGTACCAAGAAGGCTGGAGAGAGCAGTAACAGCAGAAAAGCGGAACCCGCCAGGTCGAGAACACGCTTGCAAAGGGTTTGCAGAGGCTTGCTCCAATTCACCGACAAGACTAATGGCTCGAGGACTTCTATGGAAGTGACAGACATGATTGCTTACAAGCCCGCCGACTTGGCGAACCCAGAACCCTCCGCTTGACGTGGAACTCCAAATATCTGTTCGTACATGAGGGCATGTTGATCGACTACAGCCTCCCAGCGATAGCGCTCCCGCGCATGCTTCCCGGCGAGCCCGCGGTATTTCTCGACCAGGGCTGGGCTATCGAGAAGAACTTGCAGTTCCCGCCGGAGACTCTCGGCGCCTTCGTTCCCGGAGTAGCTGAAACCGCTACCACCAATTACTTCCAGGTTGGATGGAGTATCGTTCACTAGCACGCAATTGCCATATCCCATCGCTTCCACCAAAGCGGGGTGGGTACCTCCCACCTCGTCGGGTAAAACGAAAACGTAGGCGTGTTCTTGGAGTTGGGCGTACCCATCTCCGTATACTCCGCCCGTGAAGATCACCCGCGGGTCACGGGTCAGCTTCAGGGAACGAACGTATTCTCTTTCCCAAGGATCGTCTCCGACGATGACGAGTTTCTTTTCTGTCTTAGTCTTCTCGAAAGCTTGGATAAGATGGTTTACGTTGTTTTCGGGCACCAGGCGACCTACAAACAGTATGTACTCTCTTTCTTGTAGTCCGAAAGAATCAAGGGCGTCTCGACTCTGGGACCGGTAGTCGCGCATGCCATAGGTAATACAAAAGGAATTCGCAGCGTATTTCTGACGGTAATAATTCATGACGTCCTGCGAGTCGGAAATGAGCCCGTGACAGAAAAGTACTGCCAGGCGTTCGGAGAATCGCAGATACCATCGCGCAAACCCACCCCACTTACCGCGCTGCCAGTCTGTGCCGTCCACTGAGCATACGACCTTCTTCCCCATGAGTCGGGGCAGCGGAGCAAATAGCGTTGCGCCAGTCGTAAAATAATGCACCACGTCGATCCTGCGGCACATGACATGAAGGGTTGAAAGAAAAGCATGAACGATCGTGCTCAGGTTTTTCGATTTGAGGGTGGGTAACGTAACCAACTCCACTCCCTCGTAGTGCTTCTCCGAGCATGTACTCATACCGGAACGGTTGTAGACGACAACTTGATGACCGAGCCCGACTAGGCCTCGGGAGATCTCGTCCACGGCAGTTTCGAATCCCCCAAAAGCGGCGGGAATAGCTTTGATGCCAATCATTGCTATGCGCATGTAATGTCGGATGATCTTGTAATCAGCAGCACTAGAAGTCTAGCTGATTGCCTCAATGTTTTATCGAAAGTTCTGCCCCAAGCCGCACCAACATCATGCAACAATTTTTTTATTACGTACTCGCGGCCGCTTGGTAAACAGCCAAGGTTTGCATTGCGCATAGGTCGCCATCGAACTCTTTGCTCCGACGGATCCCCGCCCGGCCCATTTCCTCTCTGAAGGCATGGTCGCTTAACATGCGTTTCAGAGCTGACGCAATTGCGTTAACGTCCAAAGGATCGACGATCAAAGCTGCATCGCCTGCAACTTCCTCCAATGAAGACCCCATGGACGTGATTACGGCGATACCCGAGGCCATCGCCTCGACTACCGGCAAGCCGAACCCCTCGAAGATAGAGGGATAGGCAAAGACGTCGGCCGCGCTGTAAAACCAGGGAATATCCTCTGCAGGCAGGTAGCCCGTTATCACTACGTCGCGAACTAAGCCGAGATCAGAAATTTTGTCCAGAATTGGTTGGGCCATCCAATCCTTTCTGCCGACCAAAACTAGCTGCTGCGATGCTCCCTCGCGACGAACCTGTGAATAGGCCTCTACCAAACGAACCAAATTCTTGCGGGCCTGAAGCCTGCCGACATAGAGAACAAAGGGGCGCTCTATTCCGTATCGTCGCGCAACATGCTCACGTGCCAGGGCTCGATCTCGTGGGTAGAACTCACATCCTGCGGCTTCATAAGTCACCACAATTTTGTCGGGATCGATTTTATAAAGATTCACGAGATCTGCCTTAGAGAACTGCGACACCGTAATAATGCGGTCGGATTTCCTCGCCGACCAAGGAATCAACTTTCGAGACCAGGCTACCTGATAGGGAGGAAAGAACTCTGGATAGTGCTCATAGGCGACGTCGGGGATCGTCGTTACTGTACGACATTTCAGGAAGGGTGGGACTATAAACTGGGCATGAAAGACATCGACGGGTTCGGAGCGCACTGTGACCGGCAGCACCACCGGAATGCGCAGATATGGACTCGCGGGACAAAGGCGCCGAGTGCCAAAGCGGTTGTTGTTCAGCCCCAATGCTTCGGTTGCTCCGTCCATTGTGTAGTAAATCAAGTAGCTGTTATCGGAGTCGAGACGAGCCAATGATTTGATCAAGCACGTGTAGTACGTTTCATTTCCACTCTGCTTGCTCCCGAGGCTGTGAGCGTCGATACCTATCTTCATGCGATATCAGTTGACAGTTATACTTGCCGCGGCCCGCTCGGGGTGTTTGTTCCTGTTAGCTCGGCTGGTAGGACGGAAATGCCTGGACTACGCAGCATCTGCCAAAACGCCGATACACCCTTCAACACCGCCGCACAAGAGCGAAGGTCCCCTCTACAGAGGCTGAGGAACATTATTTTCGGCAAATAGTAGGCAAAGAAAAACGGCCAGAAGGTAACCCAATGATAAATCCGCGCGTGCTTATGCATGACCCATAGATGATTGCGAACCATTAAGAAATTACGCACATGCTGACCGGCGTTCTTCCGGAGGTCGACTCCCTCCCGGTGCCATACTCGGGCAGTGGGAACGTACTTCACAACGTAGCCGGCCTTTATCATTCGAAGAGAGAGGTCCACATCTTCCCCGGTGGCGAAGATCTGCTCGTCGAACAACCCGGTTTTGCGCAGGGCCTCGCATCGCAACAGCATGACGCAACCCGTAGCCCAGTTAAGCTCCCGGGGTAGATCGTGGTTGCCGATATCTTTCTTCTGCCGGTCGATATGGTTCGCGAGGCCAGTCCAGATATTAAAAATCCCACCGGCCCACCACAGCGCATCAGACGGGTCGGCGTAGTAGATTTTCGGCGACAAGATGCCCGATTCTGGATGCGCCTTGGCGTGCGTCACCAACTCCCGCAGGAGGCAAGGATCCACAATAGTGTCATTATTGACCAGCAGAATGTACTCGGCACCTTCCGTGATGGCGTGCCTGATTCCGACGTTACAGCCCCCTGCAAAGCCGAGGTTTCGACTGTTGGCAATCACCTCAACTTCTGGAAAGGAGTCTCGCAGAAACCCTACTGAGTTATCCTGCGAGCCATTGTCTACGACAATGATCCTGAAACAAGCTCCTGTCGTGGCCATCAAACTGTGAAGGCACTCCGACGTCATCTGCGGGCTATTCCAGTTGAGAACGACCACACCGACACGTGGTCGGTAAGATGTCTCTGTGACGACGTCATCGTTCCGCGCGATGAATGCAGTTGTGTCGGCCATACCCGTGAGCGTAAAACAGAGTCCCGGAACAATTCGGGGGCATTTTCAGGAGAAAGCAGCACGAAAAAGACTAATGGAGGTCAATTCAGACAGAGCACTTTCCAACCACCTAGATCCTCCGCAGGAATGGGTGGATTGAGCAATTTTCAATCCTTGACACATCCTATCGTGACTGACTCCGCCTTCATAAGCCCAATCCAATCCACCGCAGGCGAGAGAGCGTTTCGATCAAGGTGTGTCGCTATACCCGGAATTGGAACCCATAGCGTGAAGCGGTCGCCGAACAAAATTTGCCATGAACAGTAGAGCCACGACTTCACCAGCACTCTCCAATAGAACTCGCCGCGCACCAAATAGCGGGCCAGGGCCAAAGGATTAAGCACACGCTGTTTTGTAAGACTCAGCCAGATTGCGCAATCGAAATTACCCCGAGCGTAACTTCGGAAAATCGGTTCGCAGCTTGCAAGGACCTCCTTCCGGGTTAGGAAAGTGAGACAAGTAGATGCGGCGGTTCTCCAGTGGTGGTTTCCATACGGCCGGATCCATTTCGGTGTGCGATGGAGATTGGTAGTGTAGCAATCGAGGTGATCGAAGGGTGAAACGAAATCCACATCGGTGTGCGCCTTCAGGAAATCCACCATCAAGGAAAATGTGCTAGGCAGATAGAAATAGTCGTCCTCTGCGAAGTAGACGAGAGGTGCATCCCTCTGCCCGAGAAGAATATCGATCTGCCGCGCAAACGTCGCATGATTACCCAACGCGTCACAAGGCACGAGTTCCAGGTCTGCATCAGCAAAGTAATTACGGAATAATCCCGCGTACTCGGGAGGACAGCCGTCAAGTATCGCCCAAACCTTAACGCGGAGCGAACCGAGTGACTCTTTAAACGAATGGAGACATATTTCAGAAAGACGGTATTTGTCGTCGCTGAAGGGCAATCCGAGAGCCGGGCGCGAGACGCCGGGGTAAATCCGATAAGCGACGGCAACGTCATGGGTGTAACGCATGGTCATAAGAGAGCTGGGGGCGCTGAGGCAGACTCAACCCCGTCTCTTTGGACAATAGTCGTCGCGGTAGCCATCAAGCCGATGTGGATCCATGCGAAAGAAAGCGTGGTCGCATCTGTTGCCTGAAAAGTAATAGCATATAAGATGAGTCCTGAGGACAGGGCGATCATGATCATGCGCACGGATGGCTGGGCGTGTTGAAGCGCACGACGCGTAGCCGAGAGAAGAGTGAAAAGAAAGCCCGCAAACATGGTAAAACCCAGAAGACCGGTGTCATGTAGGATTCGCACCGGCGTATTTCCGATCCAGGCTCCTCGCTCATCTTCATCGCCTTCGATGGTTTTCGGGAGTGGCCAGTAATCGGCCCAGTCAAACAGCAGTCGAAAACTATTGGTACCGGTTCCGAACCATGGATGATCCCTAATGTCGGTGAGCGCTACCGTTATTCCGACGAGGCGGCGGGCCGTCGATTCGTCCTCCCCGATCTCCGACAAATCTAATGTACTAAAGCGCTCTTGCACAGAGTGTAGGACGAGCGGACCAAAGATTAATAAAACCGCAACCGCCGCGGCACCCAATGCAACCAGTCCACGTGCCTGCAAACGAGCTTTCTTGACGGCCAGCCAAGTCACAAAGGCGGCCGCCACCGGAAACGCCAGAAACACGGCGCGAGCCAAGCTAATGAATGCACCTAGGATCGTGATTGAAAATCCCCACAAGTACAAGCGCCGTCGGGACTTTTGGTCGAACAAGTACCCGGCGAGACACATCAGGGCACAACAAGCGGTGTAACTCCCGAACAGATTGGCTTCATACTGTGTCCCATACGTACCCGGAGTAGAACCATATTGCTCGAGTTCAACTCCGATGCTTGTCTCGAAGAGGCGATAGGAGAAAAAACATAACGTGCCATAGGCCGCCTCAACAATTCCGACGACGAGCAGAATACGAAAAACTGAAATAAGAGTTTCCTCTTCGACAACGAGCCACCTGACAAGGAAATAGGGCGATACCCCAAGGGCGCTGAGCAAAGCCCATCGCAATGTGAGGTGTGGCTCGGGAGACGCGAGCGCTGAAGTCATGAAGTTGGCCGCAAGGTAGGCCAATAGCCAGAGGTCAAAAACTCGCCAGGCAGATTTTGGACCCAACTCGCGCCTGCGAGAATGCACCAGGAGAATTCCCGCCACCAGCCCGATCGCCAGATGCTCGGGCCGCATGTGCAGTTCGCCAATGGTCCAAGCGAACCGCGGCATTGCGCTAGCGACCAGGAGAGTCAACATCGCGCCCAGGGGCCAATTCCAGAAGCTGATCCCGACTATGGCGAGTGCTCCCAGGAGAGTTGCAAGCAGCGTTGGAATCTCACGAAAGCCTTCGGTTGCGACCAGCCAGCCAAGTAAGAGCACTTCGCTCGCGATCACTACCGTTTTCAATGCCCGCAAGGTCGCGGCGCCACTCAAGGGGAATTGCAGCAAGCGTGACACAAACTACTCCCGCTCCGAGTTCGTGGACAACCAGGACGAAGCCCAGATGAGACGATTGAGACGCGCCATAATTTTCCCCACTCCGCGTATTTCGTCCCCGCAAGTCCATGCAAGCGGGCCAATGGCCAGGAGCCAATAGATTACGGTACGAAGGACGCAATTCGAAGTCCAGGAAAATGCCAGCCGTAAACTGACGGCCGACCAGGCAAAGTTGCCGAGCACGAGAGCAAAATCTCGCCAAGACTCTCCGGTTAACGATCGGAGTCTCCAGGCGTTGAACAACCAGAATATGCCAACGGAAAAGACTTGCACGGCCGCTACAAGGAACAACGAGTGGAAGAAAAACACCGCGAGTCCGGCTAGCGTCAGGCTGAATCCCACAGCGATCATCGAATAGAGCAGGAAGTGTTTCTGTTTTCCGTATAGATTGAAAAGGCTGCTCTGAAGAATCTGAATGGCGGCGATAAACAGCACGCCGAGCAAGAGCGTCCGAGCAACAGGCAAACTCTCAATATACGTGGGCAGGAAACGGTGAACAAACACGTCTACGGCGAAGTAGTACGGAAGGAGAACGCACCAAACTACCACGATCAAACGCGCTGCCTGGCCGTACATCTCCGGATGTTCCTCCTTGTCACTCGCTGCAAGATGAGGAAAGAACACACGGGCCGCAGCCGCTATGATCGCCACAGGAACCATCATGGCGCTGGCAGCAAGGCTGTATTGGGCAAAGTCGTAGATCGAGACTGCCGAGCTGAGTACAAAACGATCTGACGATTGGACCAGAGCGATGGCCGTGTTCGCCAGGGTAATCGGCCAGCCGATCATTATGTATCTCTTCCCAATCGTCCATGCGGAGATATTAGAAACGGGCCCGAGAGGGCGAACGGCGAACCAAAGGAAGCCCAACACAATCAACCATGCGAGGAAATAACAATAGATCAACGCCCGATAGTCGGGCCTTGCTCGAAATGCGGCGAACGCCGCGAAGGCCAGAAAAAGACCGCTGGGCGCCGCGGCGGCCACCGCCACCGGACTGAATCGCCGTGCAGCCTGTAAAGCTAACTGGAGCAACACCGCGGTATTCTGCAGCATTGCAAACATAAGCACCGCAATCGCAACAAACCGAGCACGAGAGGGGAATAGAGCAAGGGCGATGAGGCAACCAGGCACCAAGAGCAACAGATGGAGCGCGATGAGGAATTTTAGCGACGGTCGTAGTTCTTGGTGAAACCTTCCCAGGGATTTGCCGGCCCAAGAAAGCAGTGCTCCCTCACCAAATCCCAAATGAAAAAATCCAACGTAACCACCGTACAGGAGAAAAATGCGCCAATATCCAAAATCCTCAATCCCGGTGATTCGAGGAACCACAAAAACTACCATCGCGCCAAAGACAGCTGCGAGAACCGAGCCCAGAACCAGGGTCCCCATGTCGCGCGCTAGGCGATTGGCCTTTAGGTCGGAGGTCGACGAGATATCCGGAGATTCGATAAGTGCTGGGGTCTGCATCGGCAAGCAAAACGGCTTTAGGCTGCTGGAGAATAATGGAGCGGTGACGGATCAGTTCTCTTTGCTGCTCCGGCGACAACCAAGTATTGACGCGTAACAAAGGGGTCCGCCAAACCACCGGTCGCCAAATGCAATAGCTTGACTCTGGTCGATCCAAGAATGCTTGATACTCGGCGAATTTCGTATCCCGTCGAAGTGAATAGCGTGTTTATGGTTTTCTTGGTAAAAAAACGCAGATGAGTACTGTCCATGATGCCGTACTGTTCGTATTCCCACCGGCCCAACATAAGGTTGAACAAGACTCGGGAATGTTGAACATTGGGGATGCTGGCGACAATGACTCCGTTACGGCGCAAAAGATTCCTCGCACGCCTCAGCATCCTCCAAGGATCAACGAGATGCTCTAGGACATCTGCAAATATGACGCAGTCAAAGTAGTCTTCGTAGGGCAGATCTATGCGCTCGACATTACCGATTATGACTCGGTCTAAGACACTTGCGGCCTTTTTTGCGGCAGACTCAAAAAGCTCTACGCCAACAATTTCCAACGAAGAGGTGGGACGTGCGAGACGCAAGGACTTTCCAAAGCCGCCTTCGGCACACCCGATTTCCAAGATCCGCGATGCGTCAGGCGGTACCAAGGGGATCAGTTCACTGCGGCGGCACGAGAAGTATCCGTTCGGCTTGTCATCGAAACAGACTGCCGTCACATCACTCGTCGTCGACGTCTTGGAAGCCGCAGCTATCACTTCACGCTCCTCATCAACAACGGCGATTGACCTGGGCGCGTGTTTCCGGGGCCAATAACCGTACCGCCAAAGCAACGGGGCTGTAATGAGAGATACAAGAGCGCTAGTGGCGCGGGGCAGTACCGCTGATCGTGCCTTGATCTCAACCGGTCCTCGTTGGAGTTTATCGGGATTGCCACCTAACATGTGTTGGCTACCGAGTTCCACGGTCGAGCCTCCCGAGAAGAGTCCAGCAGTCTTACCCTCGTAGCCCATGTCAGATGCTATCTCGGCAATGAAATGTTGTGGGGCGGCCACAAAATCTTCGTACTTTAAAGTACGATACTGTCGCACCCGGCGCTGCAAATGGTCACAGCCCATGGTCAAACCGACCCAGCCTGCGGTCACCGACAGCGCAGATAGTCTCGGAAGATATTCTTTCGGCCGGCGGTAACTATTCACAACCCCACGCGGATCGCGGACCAAGTGAACGATGGATAAGTCGATATCTGGTATCCACGACAAGAGCTGAGCATGCAGCGGAGTCTTGGAAGAATCAACAACGACCTGAGCCGAGGTCTTCTCCGCTAAGACATGGTACAAATTGCTCATGGATTCCAAGAGCCTTTCGGTATCTTGCTTGTTTCGGCGGCGGTAGAGTTCAAGAAGGGGCAGGTTTCGGAATCGAAATAGGCGCGCGTGGGGCAAGGCCGCTTCAGCAGGAAAATCCATTTCTCTCCAAAACGGACACACCTCCACTGCGAGCCCGCATCCACATGGAGCGTTCAAAGACTCGCTGAAACGGAAGAAGTGAGCTGATGCCTCCCCTACTGCTAAAAAACCAGGCAAAGCTCCAAGCATGCGGGATAACAGTGTGCTCCCGCAGCGAGAATAGCCTGCCACATATAGCACTTTTATACGTTTCATCTTTGGTTTCAAGATTCCCCGATCCGTCGTCCTTGTCTCATCCGCTCTGCGATCAGCCCCGCCGTGAGGTCGCTAGTATCCTAGCTTGCGCGCTAGCTGTCCTCGTTCTCCGAGCGACGAAATTTCCATTTTTTAAGCAGACCTATCGGTACTTTGCTCATGATCCGTCTTGCCACTCGTTGCATGCTCTGATAGACGCTCTGAACTAACAGTTTCCGCGGATCCTCCCGGTCGACTTGTTGCCAGCGTTCAGCGCCGAGCAGGCAGAAGCTCCCCATAATCGAACACAAAATCGTGCATGCAAGAATCAACAGCAACCGGGGGGGGAATGATTTTTTCTCCGGAAGGCTCGCAGCATCAACAACGCTAACCACCGGGATTTCTTTAGCCTCTTGTAAACTTGCCATTTCATACTGTTGCGTGAGCAGGCCGAAAACAGTCTCCTGTACCTTCATTTGACGATAAAGGTCCGCCCATTCGACACCTAACAACGGAAGCTGTCGAATCGGTGGATAGAGCTGCTTGTTATCGGGAGACAAAGCGTCAGCTGCGGTCACATCGGGGGAAGCAGTACCCCCCATCTGCGTTAATTGCTTTTGCAGTTCCTGCACTTGAGCATGGAGCGACCGCACACGAACATTGTTTGGCGTGTAAATCTGCTCAAGACTCTGGAGTTCGGACTGGGCAGCAATAAGCTCTCCTTGGAGAACCGCCGCGGCGTCCACCATGGCGCGGGTCTGCTCCTGAATATCGAGCGCGGCATTCTTACTCGCAAAGATGCTGAAATGCTGCTCCGCAGTTTCCAGGTCCTTGTTCACCTGAGTCAATCGCTGTTCAATGAATATGCGCTCGCGACGGGCGGAGGAAGTGGTCACCTTCGCGAGCAGTCGATTCACCCCATCAACATAGGCCTGAGCAAGGTCCCGCGCCCTCTGTTTGTCGCGATCCGTGACTGTGATGGTTATGACATCGCTCTTGCGATCCACAGCTGCGTCGGTGCGCTTACCTAGCGTTTTACAGGCTTCTTCTTCGTAGCGAGCCCGGTAGACCTTTTGCAAGTCGAAGCGGCGGACCAGTTCAGTTTGTATCGTACGACTGTGGACCAGAGCGGTAATAAGTTCCCCATTGTTTTTGGCACCCAATAGGTCGCCGGCGAGACCAAGCATTCCTGAGCCCGCTGATGAAGAGGAGGATGGCGAGGAAGCACCCCCGGCAAGGGCAGCCAGCATCGCCGCTCCACCCGACTGTTGTGTGTCGGAGGGCATGACGCGCGTGACTGACTCGAATTGCGGGGGAATCAGGAAAACACCCACCGTGCTTGCTAGCAGCGAAATCCAAACGATTCTCGCAACCAGCCGCCGACGTTCCCATAGCCTCCAAAGTCTGGAGACAGTAGTAGACCTGAACTGTAGGGGCGGTCTCGCGGTTCTATCTTCCGACAAGCCTTCCTCTAACTGCTCCAACATCTCTCCCCTTTCCACGGCAATGTCACTTGAAGCTTCCTGCCTCAATGAATCCCCGATCTAGCCAGCAAGTCAGGGTAGCCGAATCCACCAGGGACTTCCCAACCGCCAGCTGCAATACTTGCTGTCTGTTCGCGCTCATACCTCGCCAAGAGCGCTCCGCTTGTCAATTCGCAAACCCTCGAGTCCCCTAACGGGAAAGAACCCGAGGAACACTCGTCTCCGTTCGCAGACCGTGTTGCGAGCGATAACTCGGGGCACCGAGTTCGGTTGCCAAAGCCTCGCAATCAAAATCACAAGGCATAAACGCTACACTAGAACCCGGCGTAGTGTAGACTCTCGCGATGCCGTTGAGGTGTTCCAGCCACCTTGTCACACCCCGACTAAGGCCCGCCCGGCCAAAATCGTGCCAAGCGATCACGCTGCCCGAGTGGCAGCAGCGGAGAGCATTCAAGGTGTCTGATCGGACGTATTCATAGGTGTGTGCGCCGTCAATGAAGAATAGATCGATCGAGCGCCGGTACGGCGCAAAATCAAAACTTGCACTATCGCCGTAGAGTCGGTGAATCTTTCTGCCCAACGGGTGCCCGACGAAACATGGTTCAATCCGACGACACCATTTCGCTATGTCTCGGTCACGGGCGGTTAGCGGACTCGTTGTCGCAGCATCCCCAGTGAGAAGATCCAAGGTCCAGATCTGAACGTCAGGCGCACTATTGGCTGCCAAGAATAGGCTGGAATAACCTGTAGAGGTGCCGATCTCGAAAACAGTGCGAGGACGGAGTGCGGCGCAAAGCAAGCCAAGATTAACCAGATCGGCTAGATATGAGGGGTCATCCCAACCCCAGGCATGGTTCAATTCCGGAAAACTTAGTTTGGCGTCTGTCAGAAGCTCTGGGAACAATTCGGAAATGGCCTTTTTGTGCAGCGTCGGCTTCCCCATCGAGCCTCGCAAAAATAGGCATGCGTTCCAATAGAGGTAAGCGTGTTTTGGTCGGGACAAGAGACGCATAGAAGCCATATTGGCGCCCAACACAAAGCTTCTCACTCCGGTGTGAAGACATCGAGCCATTTCTTTGAGGTTAGGCATTACGCACTCCCACTTAGAGGGGTTCGCCACAAAATCGTATCAGACGACTTGCACCGCCGCGTGGATAGAAAATTAGGATCATCTCTTTATCTGCCACTTGGGATAATACGTCAGCTGAACCGAGGCCGTGACATTAGATTGCCGGCTCGCCGAAAGAACAGGAAACATCCATTGCTCATATTGCAACAATCCAGAAAACGCTAGTGTGTGAGATAGCATGAAATTACCGGTCGCTGAGTAGTCGACTAGTCGCCCGCCTCCGATGAGATCCTTGGAGACTCCTTGGAGTCTGTATCCGAGTTGAAGCTGTGTGCGAGGCGAAAACGAATACGTCAACCACCCCTGTTCTCCGCGACCGGCTCGGCCAATCCAGTTCGCCAAGAGGTTCCCGTCATTCGTGTAACCGGACAGATAGCGCCGGAAATCGGAATAAACAAAGCCGGGCGGGAACTCAGTCGTCCGAGACTCGTTGATTCCCTCGGCTCGAAACTCCAATTTCGGTACCTTCGGTATCTGCGGCATGTAAATCCCAGGATTGACATTGGCGCGAGTGGATCCGATGGGTGAAATCTCATCCACTACCAACGAGTCCATATAGAAAGTCAGCCAGTTCCTCACACCGGGGACTCGGTAGGTGAAATCCGCCGCCGAGATTCGTTTGCCGGGGTTGTTGGCGGCGGTCGGCGAATGGATGTAATAAGTGCGAAAGAAGTTACCGAACGTGACGGGTAAGCCCGGCCCACCAAACATTGCGGTGACTCCCATGCCGAATTCAAGGTTTGGAGTGGGTTGAAAACTGATTTTTTCCCCGTGGATAAATGGCTGCGGTGAAATGTTAGGGCCGACCACGCCGGGATATCCGGGATACGACTGGCAGGTGGGCGCGGTACACAACTCCCATTGCTGTCCCGAGAGTTGCCCAATGAAGAATTCCGTGCGAAAAGGGCCCAGAACTCGTGAAAGTCCAGGAATGTTATGTGGCGCGACATCGTCTATCTTAAACGTCGGGAAGGGCGCTGCATTGTTGCTCATCAGCAATGAGCCTGATTCGCCGGGACCAAGCCACTCACTCTGCTCACCAAAGGAAAACTGCACATTATCTATGTTGAGCAAAACGGCGCTGTTTATTAGCTGGAATTGATTGGCCGTCGGCGTTCCATTAGGCAGGGGCGGCGTAAAATTGGCTGCCCCGATCGCTGCCAGCACTTGTGGGGGATCGGAAGGCATAGCAGGCGCGTGTTGGTATTCGCCTTGAAAGGAAAACGCCACCGGGCCCAATTCAGCGTCAGCGGCTACTCCCGTTATGTTATTGAAGCCTCTCCCATAGGGTCGCCCATAGTCGTTGATGATAGTCTGGCCGAAGTTGAAGCCGTCCCGCAACGGAGTGCCGGAAATCTCCGTAGCCCGAGTGTAGACGGAGTCGACGCGTGCCCCCACATTTGCCGCACCATCCAGGCGTGTGATTTCGGTAGCAAACTCGCTAGCCAGTGCTCTGTATATCTTCCCCGCTTCACCCGCTTCGTCGTTCTGAAGTTTGTCGCCAGCGTCTTCCAGCATCTGCGCGCAAGCCATCCGGGTCCAGGGGCGCATCCCGAGCATGTTGGATTGCATGTAGCCCATGGCGATCAGACGCTCCAAGGAGGGATAAATCCAACTGTCGAGCGGAACATACGGCGAAGCCATGTAATTCGGATTGCGGGCGTTCCCGCCGGTGTTGTCGGGCAACAGGCTGCCCCACGAGGTTCCGCCCAGTTCCGGATCGTGGTGGGCGCGGTAGACTTGTCGGCCGAAATACCAGCCGAACGCGCTGCCGACGATTACATCCGACGGGAAGTGCTGCTTGGCGGTCACGCGCGTGATCGTGATCGCGGAGGCCAACCCATACGCCGCGGTTTGGCTGAGCCAGCCAGGATATTCGTGCGCCCAGACGCTTGCGACGGACCACGCGATGGCCGAGTGCTCAGAGGGAAACGAGGAACCTCCCTTGAAGAAATCTCCATTACCACTGTCTTGAAGAGGGCGTTGTCTTTGCGTCATCTCCTTGAACAGGTACGCCACGCCGGTAGCGTTGATTGCAGCTTCTCCGGTCAGAAGTCCGGCTTCTTGCAGGTGATCGTCATGGGTCATGTGGCCGAAAAGGAAAGACGCTCCGGTCAAACCGATCATGGAATACGTGCCGTAATCCGAAATATGCAGACTGGTTTGCATGTGACTTGGGTTCACTTGCTTCGACCACCAGCTATCGCTTGCGATGAAAGCTGCGGTAACCCCAGCCGCCGGCAGAATCCATTTAAGATCCTTCGTGCGGAAACGCGCGGGGCTGGTCCAGAACTGCTTCTGATCGCCGACTAAGTGCTTGACGAACGGTGAAATCAAATGGTTTTCGGGATCCTCGCCGGGCTGTAGTTGATAAGGATCCTCAGCAGCGTTGGTCTGAGGCGACTGTGAAGAACGATCGGCGACCGTCCGCGTGTCAGTATTCTGAGTCGAAGCAGAAGGCACGGTAGACGTGCTGGTCTGCGCGACAGCAGGAACCACCATGGCAAGTAACAATATCGCGAGCTTAGAAATCGAACTCTTAACCCGCGAGAGAATCAAACGACGTCCTACTCACTAGAAGTTTTTGGCGTATGAGGCGCTAATTGCAATTGCGGTCACAATCTGAGCGGCGATCGCCGTGTTTTGCCATGCACGACTGACAGTGAATATCTTCTCCGGGACGACCACCATATCGCCTGGTTGCATCGCCGCACTCTCTGCCCCTCCGCCAAACATGCCGGCAGAACCGCCAGCCACCGAGCCATCGGCGCGGATTACGAAAATACCTTTTTTGTTGGCGGTCTCAGTGGGACCACCGGCCTGCCTGAGATACCACCCGGCGTTCTTACCGGGCTTGAACGTGACTCCGGTGGGGTTGTAAACCGAGCCATCCACCAAGACAACACTGGGTCTCTTCGGGACATAAATCGTGTCCCCAGCTCGTACCTGCACATCAGACGAGGTGTTCATCCAATGCTTCAAATTGCCGGAGATGTGCACAACCATGCGTCCTTGGGGAGGAGCGTTCTGCAGCTTTTGCAGCGTCACTTGATACTGTTCTACGGCAGCTTGCTTGGCCAATATGTCCTGCTGATTTTGCTCGGGAATACCCTTAATATCGGCGGCTTGGCTTTGCACTCGATCCAGCAAATCGGCGCGGTTTTTCTCCTCCAGTTCTCGAATCTGCTCACGTTCGAATACGGCACCATATGGATAGGCGTCGGGCCGGAAGCCGCCAGCACGCTGAATGATAGAACTGAGACGCTCACCCTCCTGTATACCGTAGGTGCCGGGATGGACAACTTCTCCTGTGACGGTGATCATGGCTCCGACATCTTTCCAGCCGGTAAGTTGCTTGATCGCGAGAACGTCGCCGTCGCGCAGACGGACGTCAGCGTCCGGCTCGCCAACCATGGCCTTGGCAATGGGAACAGTCACGTGGTCACTGACAACTTTGCTGCCTTGCTCTACTTCGTAGCGCGTTAGATCGGCTTCATCCTTGTACGCACCGCGTTTGAAGCCGCCGGCGAGGCGGACCAATCCTGCGGCAGTCAGATCGTTGCCCAGCGGATACTTTCCGGGACGGGCCACCTCGCCCTCGATAGCGACAGTAGGCGGGTCAAGCTTGTTGAGATCGCGGTGGATAAAAACCCGGTCCTTGGGTTCGAGAACGATGTTGTCCTTCGCGTCTCCTTCGAGCGCCTTGGCAAGATTCACGTTAATGACTTCGAGCTTGCCATCGCTGGTCTTGCGGAAGACTTGGGCGTCGTCGAGGAGAGCATCGCGAGTCGTTCCACCAGCCAAGTAAACTGCGTCACGAAGGTGAGGCACGCCATTGGTCAAGTGGTCGCCGGGATCTCTTACTTCGCCAGTCACCGTAATTATCGGCGGATCTTCGAAGTCAAACCGTCCGAAGATACGAACGATATCAAAAGGTTTCAGTACCAAGTCCTGATCTTTGCCTGCGAGTGCATCGCCCAAATTGAACGTGAGTACCTCAGGCGCGAAGTCAGGCTGGGAGAGGCGGATGATCTCCGCGTGCGTGATTGAGGGTTCGGGCAATACGTCTTTGTAGGATTTGATGAGATCTGTAACCTTCATGCCATCGGTATAGGCAAACTTGCCGGGACGGGACACGTGCCCGTCCAAGTAAACGGTCTTGTCAGCGTAAGGCAGGATCGGAGTGATCTTGATCTTGTCTCCGTCCTGAACCGTGAAATCTTCGAGTGCCTTGTTAACGCTGGCATCGCTATCCGTTTCCGGAATGTCGAGACGAAGCATGGTGCGAGCCTCGTGACTTTCCACACGCTCCACATCCACATGTCGCAATGTGCCCGAAGGAAGAACACCTCCGGCCAGCTCCAACACTTGTGCGAGGTCTTTTTCGCCGTTCAACTCATAGATCGCAGGCCGACGCACCATCCCTTCGATCGTGACCTGGCCCTTCAAGGGTGGAACCTGGATTGTGTCTCCGGCCTGGAGTCTCTGCACATCGCCACGAACGCCGTGGAGTAAGAGGTCATACAGGTCGACCTCCTGAATGAGTTGATTGCCCCGATAGTGAAGAACAATTCGCAACGAACCGCCGGAGGTTGGCCCGCCCGCGAGATAGAGCGCATTCAGCGGTGTGGAGAGTGAACTTACGTCATATGGTCCGGGACGCTCAACGTCGCCGGTAACATAGACGCGGACCGTACGAATTCGGGAAAGAGAGACATCGGCGTCCACACCACGGAACTGGCCGCGCAGAACGGTTTGCACGAGATGTTGCACATCGCCCATACTGCGACCGGAAACTTCGACGGCTCCGACCTCCGGCAAGGCAATGCGGCCTTCGCGATCCACAACGCGCTGCAATCGCTGCGAGATTCCGCCTGTGAGACTAACAGTTAGGCCGTCGCCGGGGCCGACTACATAGTCTGGCCCCACCGGCAGATCCATGGGAAGCTCATCGAAGTTCCCGGTGCCGTTTAGAAACACATCTTCTCCGAACCGCTCAAGCCTGGGCGAACGCCTCGAGTACTGGGCGTACAAATCGTAAAGTGAGGGCACGTCAGCGTATGGGTTGGGACGGTGACGCAGAACAGGCTGCTGAGGTGGTTTGGGATATGAATACTGCTGCAGCGGAGCTCGAGTCTGATCTTCTAGGCGTGCCTGCTGAGGAAATCCAGAGGTCCCGCTCTGACTTCCGAGCAAAGAACCAATCGACGAACCGAAAGAGGAACCCAACGATGAACCTAACGCGGAACTTAAATCGGGTGACATCGAAAGGCCCGAAGCATCACTACCGCTGGCTCCCATCCCTTTTCTGGACATGGAGGAGAGACCGCCACTCTGGCTCGCGCTCAGCAGACTTGGAAGTTCCTCGGGCTGGATGCTTGCCATCTCGCTTTGATCGCTGTCCATCCCAAAGTAACCCTGGGAGGGCTGCGTTTGCGTCATTTCGAGCTGACGGCGGTAGTCGGTGGACGGTCCTTGCTCGGGACTTTGGATCGGCGGGTATTGTTGTTGGGGATACTGTTGTGAAGGATATCGCTGCTGGGGATATTGCTGTTGGCCGGAATATTGCGACGCCGGGTTTTGTTGCGGAGAAAGTGTTTGGTTGTATTGTCCTTGTCCAGCCGAGTAAGGCCCGGCGCCATAAGGAAGATATTGGGTCAAGTAACAATCCAAGTCATCCTCGTGCTTCAGCCAGTATTCTTCCTCCTGGCTTGAAGGTCGCTTCGTGTTCGTGTTTGTTGCTGACTGATCCGGTTGCTTGGCGGCGAGAGCTTCGACACTAGTTTGCGTCGGCTGACGGCACGGCAAGTTTCGGGCGAGTTCTTCGCGTGTGGGTTTCGCTTTGATGTAGGAACGATCTACGATCTCGTGGGTCGCGATTACGCGGATGTTGTCGTCTTGGCGAATCAGAGTAAATAGGGCGTCATCGGTGAGATCATTCGGATCGAGTATTCGCCCCTGCTCGAAGGCTTTTCTGACCAGCGCCATCTTGACTTGTAGCAGCAATCCCGGTTCGTCGCGAAGGATGAAGAGAATTCTGTCGGCTGAAAGCGAAACCATCTGTTCCGCCTCATGTTCGGCGCGGGAGTCGGATTGATTGATTGCAGTGCTACGGCTGTAGGCTGCTGGTTGTTGACTCCATGCGGTCGCAGAAAACACTAATCCGACGCAAAGCAAAACTGCTTTTGGCCGATGCTGAAGAATGCGGGAAAGTCTATTCATAACACCTCTGCGTGGCTGCCAGCAGCCAAAATCTCTTGATTTTCAGGAGCGCGAACTCACAAGTACGTTGAAAGGGTTAAAGACTTGGGCGGAAGCGGAGTTGAGCTCGCGAAACAGCGAATGATGTCAGCAGGGCTCAACATCGGCCTCATCCACTTCAACCGCGACCGAACGCATAATCAGATCGATCGACAGAACCACGCGAAACTTATCTTTCCGGCGGACTAGGATGCCTTGTGCTCCCGCGAGCGGGCCGTACTTCACGCGCACGCGACGGCCAACTTTCAAATAAGGGTGAGGCTCCGCGCGAACGCCGCCGGCTAACCCGCTGTTCAGAGCCTCGATCTCACTGTCAGGGAGCGGAGCCGGGTGACCGTTGAAACTCACGAACCGAACCACGCTTGGTACCTGCAACACCCGCAAACGATCTTTCAAATCGAGGTGTACGAAGACATAACCTGGGAACAGCACTAAATCTAATTCCTTGCGCCGGTCCTTCCATCGACGAACGCTGCGATAAACAGGCAAGAAACAACTGACGCGTCGCTCTTCCAATTGCCGAGCGACTTGTTTCTCATGACGTGAACACACATGCGCAGCGTACCAGTGAGAATTTAGCGGCGCTGCCGCGCCACGGTCCGGCTGCAAGGATTCGGCAGCGACGACGAGATTAGAACTTTCCGTCAAACTCGGTGAATCCCTAGTCAGGTAGCTACAGCTTCGCCCCCTCACTTACAGGGCATCTGTGAGCTAACCCGCATTAAATCCGTTGGTTTACTGGTCCTGCGTGCTGCGCGGCACCGTTACACATTACGCTCAGCCCAATCCCTTAGTACAACCAACGTCGTATCCAAACCCATGTCAACGCACGAAGTCGCGGAGAGGTGAGCTCAAGCGGCTAACGACTCCGCGACCTAGAAAACTCCCGTTGAACAGCCACACATTTTCTGTGACTGCCTCGCCTTCTGACCTCGTTCTATTTGCAATCCGCATCCGCGCGTCTAGATCCCAACCAACTCCGGCTTGCTGCGCAAAACACCTAAGATGCCCTGCTCGGATGATTCAACAGGCATGGAACGGATGTCCACAAAAGCCCAATAGAAGATGCCGCTGTTCCGCTCGGCGGCCAGCGCCAGGATCTTCATTTCCGGATAGCGGCCCAGCAGAAACCCGCTCAAACCCGGCCGGACTTCGGGGTTCTCCAACGCAATGATCAAATAGTCAGGACGCGTGCGTTCAACCAGTTCCGTGATTTCCGCCTCGTCCTGGGTTTCACCGACCACTTCGATATCGGGTTGATCCCCAATCGTCGCAAGGACCAAATCCTTCATCAAGCGCGGCCGATTTGCGACCAACACTCTGATTTTTTGCACGATCCTCTCCGTGCCCGGCAGTATCTCCTGTTCTTCCCAAAAAAGTAAGGCTCAAATCAGGCCCAGAGATTCAAGAAAGGTAGTACCAAGAAGATCCTACAGAACGCGGCAATGGTGCCCGTTTCGCTAACAGATAAGTACCGCAAAAGTACCAATACCCACATTGGGCATTGATCATGCAATTGCTCCAGGCATCCGGCAGAGCTCTACCGCACCCAGCCGGTCAGACGCCCCAAGCTTGCGCAACATGCGATGAATGTGGTTCTTTACTGTCTGTTCCGAGAGGTTCAACTGCGAGGCTATTTCTTTGTTGGTGAGGCCGCGACTAATCATTTGAACAAGTTGCTGCTCCCGGCGGGTGAGGCCGAGACTGTGTCTGATTGCAAAGCTGGTGGGCTGGGCGTTCTGACTCTGATTGGCTACTCGCTCGAACAGTGCCATACAGAGATTGGGAGGACAAACGGCTTCATGATTTGCCACGGAACGAACCGCCGCCGCGACTTCCATGGCGGAAGCGTCCTTCAGCACGAAGCCCACAATCCCATCCCGCACGGCGCGCAGAAAGATCTCACGGTCGGGGTCCATGCCGATCATGACCACTTTGAGGCCGGGAATCGCCGCGCGTACTTCTGAAATCAGGCGCAGATCCGAGAGCGCGATCGCAGCGGAGTCGGATAGCAGAACATCCGGACCGGCAGCACTGATTTGAGCGACCACATCAGGCGAAAAAGCGGACGCCCCAACCACCCGGATGTCGCTTTTTTTGCTCAAAATGCGCGTAAGGGCCTCACGCAAAAGCCGGTTCTCAGCCAATATGAAAACTTGTACGTTCTCAGAATCAGACATAACGACCTCTGCACCTTCGCATGCGCCCCCTCACGCGATGTTTGTGGTGCTCTCTGTTAGAACAAGCTGTTTAATTTCACCCAAGGATATATGGTTTCCGGGCAAAATGCGAGAAGGATAGCAGTTAATATTTGCATCCCTCCAATCTATCAACGTGGGGCGTCTAATTCTGGGCCCCGGGAATGCTGGTCGCGTACTTAAGTGAGCTATCGAATTTTACCAATTCTGGGGCCTTGTTCGTCAATGCCGAGCCCGGCTAGTCTGAACTCGGGCTATACGAGTTGCCGGCGACGGGTCATCTCCCGAGCTCACTTTCTGAGACAACTAAAATCGAACGGCCAGTCCGGAAGACAGCCGAAGGTTACGCCGCTCAAAGTCCGACGACCCGGTCTTAATCTCGTCCGCCTGAAAGCGCCAACCGAGCAACCGCATCAATCGGAAATCCGCTCCCACACCCAGAGCTTCAGCGAAAGAGGTATCAGACTTTGGCTCTGCAGAACCGTTTTCCCGTGCGTGTACGGCGCCGATCAGGGCCTCCGCAAACGGCCGCAACCTTCCGATCGATGCTCCCCCCCGCAGACCGAATAAGAAATTACTCTGGCTCGCACCGCCATACTGTCCGCTGAAGTCCGCAACAGCTCCAAAATAGCGAAGGTACTTTTTCTCAGCGGATAAGTTCCAACCGTTCAGGTTAGAGCTCTTATCTGAAAGCGGATCGCAGGGGACGGCCGCGCTAAAAAAGACTGCCTGGCAACGCGACGTCCCCGTGTGCGTATAACCGAAAAATACATCTCCATGGTCGGGAGCCTGCGTTTTCGGGATCTCACTTGAGGAGACCGCCGTTTTCTGGTCACTAACCGAGCGCATCCCTTCAGCATCGCGGGAAGCGCGGTACCAAAGGGACTTACCATGAAGAACATTGGCTCCTCCACGAATAGGATTGAGAGCAACCCGGGCGGTATCAATCAGCAGACGGTTCTGCGTAGAGTCCTCTACCCGTCGCACCACCTTGCTGTCCAGAAAGTCTTCCCCGATCAGCCAACCCGTGCCGCCGAGCGGCGTCATCACAATGTCAATCTGGCCGACGCCGGTCAAGCAATGATGCGAACACGGAAACGATCCGTCGTAATTCCATGGTGGCCTAGTTTTGGTACCGTATTTTTCAACAGTGACCTCGCTCACCGGTCCAAGATTCCACTGCGTACTGTAAGCCGCATTCCACATTGCCGCCTTCAGGCGACTCCACCAGTACTCCTTGGTTTTGGAAAACTCCAGCCTCTCCGACCTAGGATCATTTTGGATTTGGATGAAGCCGGTCAACGCCCCTTGAATGGGATGCCCCACATAGCCAAACCAATTGGGATCGCCGTCGTTCCAGCCGGAACGTGTCCACTCAGACAGCGACTGCATGTAATCGCGCCAATAGTGATTAAACGGGATTCCGTTTTCAGACACCACCCAATTGAAGTCGGTGTGCACCACATACGCCTGCTCGATCACAAGGAAGGTGAACGACTCCGTTAAAGCTCTCCGCCAATGAAAACTTCCCTGCTTGCTGGGCTCAGGAGCGATCGTGGTCTCCCCGGAATCTGATTCACCCTCCGACGTGGCCCCGGAACTCACGGCCAACAACGCGCGACGATCGACAGCATTTTCTTGAGATATGAGAATTTGGTCTTGTGCACTCGGCGTCAGATAAACGCAGTCCTTAAGTGCACTCGCGGTTGAATCACAGCGAGATGACGGCAACTGACCAAAGCAGACAGAAGACAACAGCAGTACGAGGAAAACGGAACTGCCCAAGCTGACTCTCATCGTTCGAGAACCGCTCATGATACCAGAGGCAATGCCTTTTAACGTCGGCCCCTCTATACTTGAACAACAATTTACGACGAGAGTTTCCAACGTGCTTGGAGAAATTCATTTGTCGGGTTGCGAGCTGTCGAATGGTTTTCACCTGACCGCATCCGCTAGGAGTTTACAATCGCTTGGTGCCTGATATGGCGCTGTTGACATCCGTTGTCGTGGCCACGCTCGTTTTACTACTGGTTGGTTCATGGGTGTATTGCGTGCTCACAAGTGTCGCGGCGCGCCGCTACTTGGCCGTTCCTCTGCCGCCGTTTACGGCATTGCCGCCCATTAGCGTCCTAAAACCGCTTTGTGGACAAGACGATCACCTCGAAGAGAATCTGCGCAGCTTTTTCACCCAGGATTATCCAGACTACGAAATTCTGTTCGCCGTCGACCGAATCGACGACCCAGCGGTCGCGATCGTGGACAAGGTGCGCCGTGAGTTTCCGCAGGGCCCCAGAGTTCATCTGATTGAAACCGGAGATCCAACCGTCCCCAACCGAAAGGCGCACAGCCTTGGGCGGGTTGTACCGCAGGCTCAACACAGCATCCTAGTCATGAGCGACAGCGATGTCCACGTCCCGCCTGACTTGCTGCGGCGCGTCGCAGCCGAGTTCCAGAATCCCGCAGTGGCGGTCGTCACCTGTCCTTATCGCGCCGTACCCGGACGGGGCTTTTGGTCACAGCTCGAGGCCATCGGAATGAACACGGAGTTCCTGGCCGGCGTGCTAGTCGCGTGGCTGGTCGGTGAGATGAACTTTGCCCTCGGCCCAACTCTTGCCGCGCGCCGTGAAACGATCGAAGCCATGGGCGGTTTTGCCGATCTTGGCCATTACCTCGCCGAGGATTTCGAAATCGGCAACCGCGCCCCTCGGCTCGGATACCGCGTAGTCCTTTCTTCCTGCGTGATTGAGCACCGCATCGGCAGCCAGACGCTAAAAGGCAATCTACAGCATCGCATGCGCTGGGCCCGAAGCACGCGGCGCTCGCGTCCTGTGGGTTACTGGGGACAGATCTTCACCAATCCTCTTCCCCTCGCGCTGCTGCTTTGGCTGGCGGTCCCGAAGTGGTGGCCTGTGGCGGCGGTGACAGTCGTCTTTCGTGCTCTCGCCGCGTGGAGTACGGCGGGTTGGGTTCTGCACGACCCGCTCACCCGCCGGAGATGGTGGCTCATCCCGATACAGGATCTGATGAGCGCGTTGGTCTGGCTCTTAGGATTCTTCGGCAACACCATCAATTGGCGCGGACGTCGATACAAACTTCTGCCCGATGGCCGCTTTGAATTCGTGGCAAGCGCGCCAGAGACAAGTGAAGAAGCCCGGCAGATCCGTCAATTATCCCCTGCGGCATTTCATCAGCCCGACATCAATCCTCAAAAAACAGACCAGGGAATTCTGCGGCGCTAAGGAATGCGTTGGCGTTGGATGTGTCGGCCAACCTGTTGTACTATCGCGTCAATCACCGTGGTTGCTTGAGCCCAATGCAGTGGAAGACGCCTAGCCTCGGTTTTTGCGGGCGCATCGGCAGTCGATCGCTGCCTCACTCGCGTTTCGCGCATCTACCCTTTTCTGCGTTCGTTTTTCTCACATGCGTTTTAACAACCGGCTCAGGTCACACGACAGCGTTCCAGCAAAATCCAGCGCCACCATCGAGTAACTCTGCACAAACGTCGCCCGGTAGCACGCCAACCGCACAGAGGGCGGCGGATGACACAGCAACCTTCAAGGTCACGGTCAACCTCGTTTTGGTGCGCGTAGTGGTTCGCGACTCGCAGGGCCACCCGGTAGGAAATCTTCGCGCCGAGAATTTCGAGCTGCTGGCCAACGGGAAACCTCAGACCATCCGGTACTTCGCTATCGACCACGCCCCGAATCCGGCTCTCGCCGTGCAGACAAGTGCCCGCTCAAGGGTCGAACATCGAGAAGCTGTAAACCTAGGAATTCCGCCCCAAGACTTCGTGGCCTACGTGTTTGACGATGTTCATCTGAAGTCTGTAGATCTGATGAACGCAAAAGCCGCAGCCTCGCGTCACCTGGCGTCTCTCGCGCCAAGCGATCGCGTCGCAATTTTCTCGATGTCCGGCCACGTCGCGCTTGATTTCACCGACGATCAGACGATGATCCGCGAGAGCATTTCCAAGCTGCAACCTGCGCCGTTTCGTACCGGAGTTGGCGAGCAACTGCCGTCGCTAAGCAGCCTTCCCGGAGGCGGAGCGGCGGAAACCGCGATGCTGCAACAACAAGCCCGAGAACAAAAATTCAACGATGAACAGCAAGGGCGCGCCGGACTCGATGACTTGAAAGCGGTCGTCACAAGACTCTCTCGTGCGCCTGGCCTCAAGATCATGGTCGTGATCTCCCCCGATTTCTTTGTCTCCAATCAACCCTTGGATATCGCCTCTTATCAATCCCTCGTTGAAAGCGCGCTGCGCGCCCACGTGATTGTCAATGGACTCGATCCGCGTGGCCTCCTCGTGCCCTCGGCGCCCGGCTGTGACCTCAACGAGGAATGCCCACAAGGTCCGCTTGCGGCAGTCGTCGCTCCCCAGAAACCAACGACTTCGATTTGGATCCCCGCTCTCATGTATGAGCTCAGCTACACCACTGGCGGGACATACTTTCACGGGAATAACGATCTCGACGAGGGATTCCGGCGTGCGGATGCGATTCCGGAATTCTCTTACGTTCTCGGTTTCTCGCCCGCACCCCTCAAGTCCGATGGACGAGTTCATCCTCTGCAAGTGCGAATCAAGAATTCCAGGAGCCTCGGCGTACAGGCGCGGCGAGGATATTACGCCCCCAAGACTCAGCTCGCGGGACTCGAAGACGTAAAACAGGAGATTCAAAATGAAGTTCTTTCCCGGGTGGAAGTGCACGCGTTTCCCATGGAATTTCACACCCAGTTTTATCGAACTGATCGGGACGATATTCATCTCAGTGTCCTCATTCACGCGGACGCCCGGCAATTACGCTTTCAAAAAGTCGATGGGGTGAATCGTCAGGATTTAACTGTGGCTTGCGGCCTCTTCGATGAGAATGGGAATTACGTGAAGGGCGTCGAGCAAGATATGAAAATGCGCTTGCAGGACGAAACGCTTGCCAAGCTGGCCTCTTCCGGGGTCGTAACCCAGGCTGACCTGGTGATCAAGCCAGGAATCTATTTCATTCGAGTCGTAGTTCGGGACGACCAAGGACGAATTTCGACCGCAGATGATGTGATCGACGCGCGCTAGAAACGGCGTCCGGGGGCTCATCCATTCCCGCTGTAATTCTACATCACAAAGCGGGGTGCCCCACTCTTTCCGCACCCTTTGCGGAAAGGGTGGGATGCGAGAATGTGACCAGCATTACCGGGCGTCTGCTTCATGTAGTTGAACAAGAAACGCCCAAAGTTAAGTTCTTGCCGGCTGGTTTGATACCCTTGTTGCTCTGGACCAATCGATGGAACGTGCAGCCGCCGCGACAAGAGATCAGAAAGCCAAGCCCACTTTTCGAATCTTTCGGCCCGATTGGATAGTTTTAGCCGCGGCTAGCCTCGTTTTCCTGCTGAGTATCGGCAGCCCTCCTCACCTCATGGACGACGTCGATGCGGTTCAGGCGCAAGCCGGCCGCAACATGCTGGCTTCTGGAGACTGGGTAACTGCCCGGCTCAACGGCATCGCCTATCTAGAGAAGTCGCCGCTCAACTACTGGATGATCGCGGTCGCGTACCGGATCTTCGGCGTCCACGACTGGGCCGCGCGACTTCCTCACGCCCTCGCGGTGGTGCTCTTGTGCTGGCTTACCTATCGCTTCGGGCGCTGGGCTTTTGATGAGACCGCCGGACTTTACGCGGGCATCGCCCTCAGCACTTCTGTCGGCCTGTTCCTATTCACGCGGATACTTATCCCTGACGCCACTTTGACATTGACGATCACTGGCGCCATCTGGGCATGGCTGCGTCTGCTCGAACCTGACACGGAGTCTCGGCTGCGTTGGTCCTCCCTGCTGGGCCTTTGCTTAGGCGCTGGTCTGCTTCTGAAAGGCCTGATCGCCGCCGTCTTCCCGGTAATCGCGGCCCTCGCTTACATGGCTCTTACCCGCAGCCTGTTCTCTTGGGCGGCGTGGCGGCGTCTCTATCTCGGAGCCGCAATTGCGGTCGCCCTGGCTATCGCGGTTCCGTGGTACGTGCTGGCAACTCTGCGCAATCCTCCTTATTTTGTGTTCACCCTTCACAGTGGGCCCGGCGAGTATCACGGATTCTTTTGGTTTTACTTCTTCAATGAACACCTTTTGCGTTTTCTAGGCTTGCGATATCCACGCGACTACGACACGGTCCCCAGATTTTGGTTTTGGATTTTGAATCTGGTTTGGATTTTTCCCTGGTCTTTCTATCTACTATCCGCGCCGAGCCTTGACTACAAGACGGCTTCGCGCGCGGGCAGAACAAGGTTGATGGCACTCTGCTGGATTGGCGTGGTCATGTTGTTTTTCACATTCTCGACGACGCAGGAATATTATTCGATGCCGATCTATCCCGCGCTCGCCTTGCTGGTAGGATCGGTCCTCAGCGCTGGCGGTCGTTGGGTGCGTACCGCTACATACGCTCTGCTCGCCGCATGTTCGATCCTTTTTTCCGTACTCGCCATCTTGCTTGTTTCAGTCTGGCGCGTTCCAGCACCCGGCGACATCTCGCAAGCATTGACGCAGCATCCCGAGTTGTACACGCACTCACTCGGACACATCTGGGATCTGACGCTCAATGCCTTCGCCTACCTCAAGTTGCCGCTAGGCCTCGCGGCCTTCGCTTTCGGAGGATGCGCGGTAGCCTTGGCATTCTCGCGAAACAATATCCGAAGAGCCGTTCTCGTCGTCGCCGTCAGCATGATCGTTTTCTTTCAAGCAGCGCGCATTGCCCTCATCCGCTTCGACAACTATCTTGGATCTTATCCGCTAGCGGAGCGTCTACAGCAGAGTCCTCCGGGCGAGTTGGTCGAAGCCGACGCCTACTATGCTTTTTCTTCCGTCTTCTTCTATGCCAATCGAACGGCGCTCCTGCTGAACGGTCGCATGAATAATCTGGAGTACGGCTCGTACGCGCCCGACGCTCCGCAGGTTTTCATTGACGACAACAAATTCGTATCGCTGTGGAAGGAAGATTCCCGCTTTTATCTTCTAGCCTACGGCACGGATATGCCACATCTAGAGCAACTCGTCGAGCGCGAGAACTTGCACGTTGTAGCGGAGAATGGCGGAAATTATTTGCTCACGAACCATCCACTTCACTGATTCCGCAATGCCCTAAGCAAGATGACGAGCCGACCACGAACTTCCGAGGAGTTCAGTTGCATCGGCTGAGATGGTGCCCGATATAATGCCAGCATGTACACGCCCCAGACTGGAATCTTCGCTCTTGGAACGTCCTCTCACGCGTACCTGGAGTTTGACATTCTGGACGCGAAGAAATCCAAGGAGTTCGCATCGACAATCTCCGCGATCCGTGAACCACGAACCACAACGGGAGGCGTGAACTTCGTCATCGGTTTTCGGCCCGAGCTCTGGTGCGATATTGTTCCGAACGACACTCCTCCGGGCGTCGAGGGCTTTAACCAAGAAATCCGTGGCACAGAAGGATTCGTTATGCCAGGCACACAACATGATGCGCTGGTATGGCTGTCCGGCAGTGCTTATGACGTTGTCTTCGATATGGCCCGGACGGTCATCCATGACCTCGTGGGCCAGGCCTCGCTGGGGGAAGAAACCTCGAGTTGGTCTTACCGGCACGATCGCGACCTTACCGGCTTCATCGATGGCTCAGAGAACCCTACGCTGCTCGACGCGCCAATCGCAGCACTCTTGCCCGAAGGAGTTCCCGGTGCGGCCGGCTCGGTCCTGTTGCTGCAAAAATGGAAGCACAAGACCGCGGAATGGGAAGCTCTGCCGGTCGATCAACAGGAACGCATCATGGGACGCACCAAGCGCGACAGTGTCGAACTTGAGAACAAACCGGCGGACTCGCATGTCGCCCGCACCGATCAGGATGAGTTTGGGCATATCTTTCGCCGCAATATGCCCTACGGAAAAGTCGACGACCATGGCACCATGTTTGTTGGATTCAGCGCGGACCAAAAGCGGCTTTCCAGGATGCTCGAGAGCATGGCGGGCCTAATCACCGGCACGCGCGACGCGCTCACACGCTTTACTCAGCCCTTAACCGGCTCCTATTATTTCGTGCCTTCCGTCGAGAGTCTGCGGCACTTACAGTAAGACCAGCGAGCAAATGTCGGCGGAAAACACCGGCGTTCGAACTGATATATTGGCTTCAACCGCTTCTCTGCCCGCCCGGGTGGCGAAACTGGCAGACGCACGGGACTTAAAATCCCGGGTCTCGAAAGAGACGTACCGGTTCAATTCCGGTCCCGGGCACCAAGATTTGATGGGGCTGGCGATCTGCCGCACCCCAGGTTGGTTGGCATACGATACGGAAATCGCTAAACCAGAGTCTCTTAGCTAACTGCCTATATTCATTCAGTGCCTCTACCAGTTCGCTAGCGGCGGAGGTGTGCCCTTCCAATGTTCCTGGCCGACTTCCTCGGAAAAGAGGATCAGCCATTTGTCGCTGCTGACCTTTCTCCAGCCGTCGCGAGTAATCCAAGCCGCGTACTCTTTCTCGGTTTTGCCGTCGGAGTCCTTACGGCCGTATTCGATTTTCTCCAGTATTATCGCCACCCAGTCATCCCCGTTCGGTTCGACGGTCAGGACACTGGCATCGAATCGCGTCAACGTTATGCCAGACGAGTAGGAGGTTATGCGATCGATGAACTCTTGCCGGGTTAATCTGCGATCCGACAACTGGACATACAAATCCGGCCCCAGCATCCTCTCGAATGCACTCTTGTCGATGGCTACCCGGGCTTTACCCCACGCAATGTTGCCGTCTTGAATCGCTTTTCGTGCTTCGGCGCGACTTACAGTCTTGGGACTTTGTCCGACCAGTGTGGCGGGCATTACGACCGCCAGAAGCGCGAACATCGAGATCTTACGAAGTAGATGCATGACAGTTAGCTCCTTTTAAATCCAGGGATTTTGCGGGCACACGCTTTCAAACCTTTACAAGAATGCAATTCTGTGAGAGACTATACTTCGTTAGTTCGCTAACTGTCAATATATTGCAAGGAACAACAGATGTCGATATACGCGAGGCTTGACACTCTCCACATCTCCCTTCCGCAACTGACGCCGCCGGTGGCGGCTTTTGTACCCTTTCTGCGCACCGGCAATCTGCTGTTCGTGTCTGGTCATATTGCCAAAATCGATGGCCAACCTTGGGTCGGTCAGTTGGGCACGAATCTCACCACCGAACAAGGCAAGAAAGCTGCTCGCCTGGTGGCCATTGATCTGCTGGGCGCGCTTCACGCCGCGGTGGGCGACCTAAACCAGATCAAGCGCATCCTGAAGCTGATGGTGCTGGTGAACAGCACTTCCACATTTACGGAACAGCACTTGGTCGCCAACGGCGCTTCGGAACTCTTCGAACAGGTCTTCGGGGAAATAGGGACGCACGTTCGCAGCGCTTTCGGGGTCGCTCAAGTACCCTTCGGCTCGTGTGTGGAGATCGATCTGATCGCGGAGGTTAAGGATTAATGGCCCGAACAAAGTCTTATCGCTACAGTGTCGTTGACGTGTTCACGACGGAGTCCCTGGCGGGAAATCCGCTCGCAGTATTCCCGGACGCGTCAGAAATCGACGAAACGACCATGCAGAAGATCGCCAGAGAACTCAATCTGGCGGAAACCACATTCGTGCTTCCGGCAACACTCAAAGATTGCGCCGCTCGCGTGCGTATATTTACGCCCGCAAAGGAGATGGCATTTGCCGGGCATCCCACACTTGGTACTGCGTTTGTGTTGTTGCAAGAAAAAATTGTCCCGCGAAACAGCAGTGAGTTCGTTCTGGAAGAGCAGGTCGGTCCGGTTCCGTTGCGAATTGAAGCAGGGCAGCGTCCGCTGGTTTGGTTACGTATGCCTCCAGTTCGCGAAGGAAAATCCTATGACGCGGGCCTCTGTGCGAGAGCGCTGGGGCTCGAATCGCAGGATCTGCTTCCAGCTCAGCCGCAACTGTTGAGCGCGGGCAATCCAACCGTAGTTGTTGCTGCGAAAGATAAGGCGGCAGTCGATCGGGCATGGCTTGACTTGGCAGGTCTGAAAACTCTCAAGGGCGAGGAGAAAGAGCCGTTCTGCGTTTTCTTGTTTGCGCCGGTCCCCGACGGCGCCTATTCGCGCATGTTTGCGCCGGAATACGGAATTCCAGAAGATCCAGCGTCTGGAAGCTGCATGGGACCTCTGGCAGTTTTGATGATGCGACACAATCTTATCTCGAGCGCCGCAGGCACGCGCTTCGTGAACGAACAAGGAAAAAAGATGGGCCGGCGCAGCCTGCTCCATGTGGAGATTCGCGGAAAAGAGGGTGCCGGAGGAATCTACGTTGGCGGTTACGTCACGCCAATTGTTGAGGCTGTTATGACGTTAAGCTCGCATTAGGATTCGAGCCAGAATCGAATTGAAGTCGTCCAAGTGGACTATGGCAACCGGCGCAAATCGACGCCAAAGCGATCACCGCTTCGACCATCTTTTTTTCTCCGGCATGGCTGTGCTGATCTTGGTCTCAGTCTTCGTGGGGTTCGCGCACAGCTACTATCTCGCCGGCGTTTTCAAAGCTCCGCTGTCCAACTTGCTGGTTCACATCCATGGCGCGGTGTTCTCTTGCTGGATCGTGTTGCTGATCGTGCAAACCTCCCTGGTCGCCGCAGGGCGCGTCGACTTGCATCGCCGCCTGGGGTTGCTGGGTTTTGGCCTCGCATGTTTGGTGGTTATCCTGGGCGTGCTGGTGGCAACGGATTCACAAGTCCGGCACTTTGCCCCTGGCGAAGCGGGAATGAAACTGAGAGCGTTCTTCACGGTCCCGCTTTCGACTATGGTGGCCTTTTCGACGCTGATTTATTTCGCCTTTCGCAACCGCTTTCATCCCGCCGCGCACAAGCGCCTCATCCTGATCGCCACGATTGCAATTCTCGATGCGGCCTTCGAGCGCTGGCCCATTCATGCCGCCTGGTGGGGAGAGCGCACGGCGGCGCTCTTGTGCACCGTCCCGTTGCTGTTATTGATCATGGGCTACGACTATTGGGCAAGGGACAAGATTCATCCCGCCACCATCTGGGGCAGCATCTTCGTGGTTGTCCTGCAGCAGGTGCGGGATCCAATCGGGCATTCTGCTCCCTGGCAGGCTTTCGCCGCATGGGTGCAGATTCATGCGCGTTCTTTGCACATATGAATTCCGTCAATTGCACTGCGGGCACTGGCGCGAGGAGCGCACGTTCCCAGACTGGTCTTTGTTGCGGATCAGCGAGGCAAGAAAGCTGGAACAGGTTACCGCGCGGAGAGCGTCATAGAGACCCAGAAGCCACTTGGGCCGCCAGGGGAGGAGAACTTCTCTGTTTGCGAAGTTCGCTGAGGAAGCTTTCAGCGGTAAGGTCGGCATTTCGCTGAAACAGTTCGAGCAAGGGATCCTCGAGGTCATCCATCACCGATGCCGTAGAACTGACTGGTTCAGCGTCATTCATGCCCTCAGGTTCTACCACCATTTCGGGTTGAGCCCCTTTGTGACTCTTGAGTGCGTGGATAAACTCTTCGAGATGCTTGCGCTGCTGGTTGGTAGTCCGCGTAAACTCAACCCCCATGCCGGCCTCGGGGTGCATCACCCGCACTACGCCTTCGACTCTACTCTCCAGCTTTTTCAGGCGCATGATCAGGATCACCCTGGTATTCATGGGAAAAGGCGCAGCCATCTCCAGGTAACAACCACCCGAACTGAGATCGGTAAGCTGGCAAGGAGACGGGGGATCATCGAGCTCCATCTCTGGCGCATGCCGAGCTAACCACACTTTGAGATGGTCTCGTTGTTCGGAAGACAAATTCGAAAAGCGAATGCCCGCCTGCGAGCCGTCGCCCTCCCACGCCACTTCTGCCGCGCACTCGATGTCGTGGTCGGTTCCAGGCAGAGTAAACTTGATGCGCATGGGACCGGACTTCTGGGCGCGACGCGAGAGTTTGATCGACATTCCGCCTTGACTGATGTCCGATGTGACCGCCTTCCTCTGGCCCGATCCTTTCTCGCCCACCAAAGCGACCGGAATCTGCATGGGCACGCGGGTATTGCGGCGGCGTTCGCACTTCATCAGAGCCCGGGCCGCGCGAAAACTGGTTCTGGCACGTTCCGCGGAAATCGGTTTGTAGAGAACAAAATGTGCGCCCAACGCGAAGGCACTGCGCACGGCGGTTTGACCGTCAATCATGGCCACTGCGATGGAGCGCTTGTTACAGGGAGCGGCGCGGACACTCTTGAGGGCTTGGGCGGCCATGTCCTCGTCGTTGCAATCGACGACAACTGCTTCGAATCTCCGACGAGTGAGTTTGCGCACAGCCGCATCGGCGTCGCTGCAAAATTCGACAGCAATTTCCAGATCGCTGAGGATTCGCCGCAGCACCCTTGTGGTCTTGTCGTCAGAACACAGAACCAGAGCTTGCAAACTCATCGCGGACGAACTCCATTTAACTCAATCAGCCGCCAATCGCGGCTCCTTCCCCGTGGGCTTCTTCTTCGTTAAGTAAGTGGGCTACGCTGCGAAGCTGCTCGGCGGCGGTCTGCAGGGCTTCGATTTGTTTTCCCAGTTGGGACTGTTCGGCTTGCTTCTTTCGGAGTACTTCGTAAATATCCTTCACGATACTGCCTCCTTCCTGCAATGTAGGTTGGTGCCCCCTGGCGGTCAATGAGCCGGGGCCGTAGCCGGGTTACGGCGGTAATATGGCTTGAGCTGGGGTCTCGGAGACGAAACGATGGGTTTGCAGGTGTTTCTTGGATATCCGCGCATCCCTGCCCGTTGCGTCCTGCGCCTAAACATCCTTAACTATCATCTATTTACATCGAAATGGTTCAACTTATGCCTACGATTTCTATTGACTTTTGCGAAAAACACCCATAGAATCAGAGCCTTCCGGTTAGTCCAACGGGTAACCTGTATGGGTTTGATGTGATTGGTTGGCCGTCCGCAGAGGTGTGAATCTCTCTGGGCGACGAATGAATCTAACTTTCTACCGGTGTAAGTTTATCTCACGTACGAGGCGTTATATCTATGGCTAAGCGACGCGGAAATCCTAACTGGGGTAAGCCCGAGCCTATTGGGCCCATTACTCCTACTATTACGGAATTCGAGCAAGTGGTCCGTGAGTACAAGCTTTCTCCGGACCAGTACTTGCGCTCCACCCGGTTGCGCGAGTGGGCTCGGCGCAACAAGAATTCGAAGTATATCCCTGAACCTTTGCTTGAGGCTTGGGGTTTCGAGATCGAATCCACGCTCTAACAAGAGAGGAATACCAGTCCCGAGGGTCGCCACCCGGCGACCCTTTGTTTTTGCGCACAGCTTTGCAAAGGTCGGACAGAAACTAGGCTCGGCCTCCGACTTCGTCCCAAATACGATGGCCGTAAGTTTCGCGCAGCAGCAGACTTCCGATAACAAACGTCATGCTGGCCACGATCATCGGGTAGTAGAGACCCGCATAAATATTTCCGGTTGCGGCGCACGACCAGAGTCCAATCAGCGGCAGCAACCCGCCGAAAACGCCGTTGCCGATGTGATAAGGCAGAGACACCGATGTGTAGCGTACCTTCGCCGGAAATGCCTCGATCAAATAAGCAGCAATCGGACCGTACACTAGGCACACATAGAGCACTTGAATGAAAACCAGTAACACCAGCATGGTGATATTGGGATTCGGCGCTTCTTTGGCGGGAACCAGAGCACCGCTGGCGTCCGTAGTCATCGCGGTGAGGGCGATGGCTCCGGTGACCTTGTTGCGAACCGAGTGCACGGTCACCACGTTGTTTCCCGCTGCGCGCTGCATGGCTTTATAGATCGGAATGTAGGTGATGACCGCGAGCAGGCACCCGGCCATCATCAGCTTCTTGCGGCCGATGCGGTCAGAAAGCGCGCCCACCACCGTAAAGAACGGCATGCCGATCACCAGGGCGATAGCAATAATAATGTTGGCGGTGCGAGCATTCACTTTCAGCACCGTCTGCATGTAAAACAGAGCGTAAAACTGCCCTGTATACCAGACCACGCCTTGGCCGGCGGTGGCTCCAAACAGCGAAATCAACACGTTCTTGAGGTTGGCCCAGTGGGTGAACGCGTCCTTGAGCGGTTGCGTCGAGGACATTCCGGCGCTCTTGAGTTGCGCGAAGATTGGCGACTCTTTCATCTTCAGCCGGATGTAAAGCGAGATGGCTACCAGGACGATCGAAATCAGGAAAGGAATGCGCCAGCCGTAGGCGGAGAAGTCTTCTTTCGACATTGAAGATTGCGTAACCAGAATTACGATAAGCGAGATAAACAGACCGAGCGTAGCCGTGATTTGGATGAAACTGGTGTAAAAGCCGCGCCGGTTATCCGGAACGTGCTCGCCTACGTAGATGGCCGCGCCACCGTATTCGCCGCCCAAGGCCAGTCCCTGAAGAACACGGATGAGGATCAACAGGATGGGAGAAAACCAGCCCGCAGTGGCATAGGTCGGCAAAAAGCCGATGAGGGCGGTTGCGCCGCCCATAATAGAAAGCGTGACCAGAAAGGCATACTTGCGGCCAACCAGATCCCCGATGCGCCCGAAGAACAGTGCACCGAACGGCCGGACGAGAAAGCCCACGGCAAACGTGGCGAGATAAGCGACATAAGCGAAGGTGTCGTTGCCCGGTGGGTAGAATTTCAGAGCCAACACCGCCGTCAGGCTGCCGAAAATATAGAAGTCATACCATTCGATCATGGTTCCGACAGCGGAGGCCAGAATCACTCGCCAAATGCTGTAGCCACCGCTGCGGTCGATTACTGCTGCTCCTGCCTGAGTAGTCATAATCGAGGCTCCCTGTTTTTTTCTTTGTGATGCCAATGCTCGCATCTGACCAATCGCTCACATAAGCAGTCTAGAAACTACACCTGACTGATTATTCCTTGTCGGGTATTTTAAGCGTGAGTGCGCTTATCTCGCGAGTTTAGACCCCTGCTACTGAGTCTTTGTGAGATAAGCGTTTCGGGCGAGCGATAAGCTACGAGTTTCCCGCAAGCGCTTTTGCTACAATCACACTGTAATGACGCCCCAATCGGCCTTCACGGATGTCCCAACCGCCATCGAGGAGATTCGCTCCGGCCGCATGGTCGTGGTGGTCGACGACGAGGATCGCGAGAACGAAGGCGATCTGACCCTCGCCGCCGAGAAAGTCACTCCCGAGTCAATCAATTTCATGGCCAAGTACGGTCGCGGGTTGGTCTGCCTGGCCATGACTGAAGAGCGGCTGGACCATTTGCGTATCGGTCCCATGAGCATCGAGAACACATCCAACTACGGGACCGCGTTCTGCGAGGCCATTGATGCCCGCGATGGCGTGACTACCGGAATTTCAGCCTACGATCGCGCCCGTACTATAAAGGTAGCAATCGATCCCGCCACGCGCCCTTCCGATCTGGCGCGTCCCGGACACATCTTCCCGCTGCAGGCTCGCAAAGGCGGCGTGCTCGTCCGCGCCGGCCAGACCGAGGCCTCGGTCGATCTCGCCCGCATGGCGGGAATGATTCCCGCAGGCGTGATCTGCGAAATCATGCGCGACGACGGCACCATGGCGCGCATCCCCGACCTCATCGAGTTCTGCAAAACGCACGACATGAAGATGTTGACCGTGGCCGAACTCATTCGCTATCGCATGCAACATGAGCGTTACGTGCATCGTGTCGGCGAAGCGCTGATTGGGACGCGCTACGGCGAGTTCCGCCTGATTGCTTATGAGAGCGAAGTGGACGGCGGCGAATCTCATGTGGCCCTGGTCAAAGGGGACGCAGTTAAAGGGGACGCACGCGGCGAGGTAGGTCGCGAAAACGACAGTGGCAGCGAGCCGGTGCTGGTCCGCATGCACTCCCATTGTGTGATGGGCGATGTTTTCGGATCGACCGCCTGCGATTGCCGGGCTACCGTTGAAGGCTCAATGCAGGCCATTGCGCGCGAAGGCCGCGGCGCGTTGATCTATTTGCATCAAACTTCGAAGGGCTTTTCGATCGAGAAGATTGGGGAGCGGAGCATGCTTACGTTCCATCGCGACAAGCGTCTCCCGTCGCTGCCGGAAAGCGAGCGCAAGACCCAGCGTGAGATTGGTATTGGAGCGCAAATCCTTTCAGATTTGAATCTCCGGCGCATTCGTCTGCTGACCAACCATCCGAGAAAAATGCCCGCGCTCGAAGGATTCAACATCGAAATTGTCGAGCAAGTCCCGGTACTGCTCGACAAAGTCAAAACGAATTCGTAAGCCGCAACCCCAACTCCGTCATCCCGACTCAACTCTGTCATCCCGACCGGAACAGATCATCGCAAAGCGATGATCTGTGGAGTGGAGAGACCTTGCGTTTAGTGCGTGCATCGAACGGTGACTGGCCCACCCTTGCGGCTTTTGCATAGGGTGGGGCTAATGCAGCCCGCGTCCCGATTTTCCACCCGTGATCGCCCACCTCATCGTTCCCACCTTTACAAGACGTAAAGGTGGGCCAGCCCCCGAATCCTGTTATTGGCCGAATCGGAGTCCGAATCTCTGCAGCTGCTGTTTGCTAACATTCGCGGGCACATTGGATTTCGGGTGTGTAGGTGCGACGTCCGCAACCGACAGGCCTATGCTCGCGTTCACAGGAGTTGCCAGAAAGGCGTGGATGTTGCCCGCATCCGGCCCGCTGAGTACCGTTGCCATGCCCGAGATTTGTCCGCGGTCGTTGATCTTGTTAGCCATGGTTGCGTACAGGTTGGAACTGGCGGGAAGCAGCGTGTTGAGGTCGGTCATCACGCCGTTCTGATAGATGAAGGCGTGGGACCAATCGAAGTTGGAGTCCCAGGTGCTTCCCACCACCACTTTGCCGTCACTGCTGATGCCGCTGGCCAGGGAGCCAAAATCTCCCGGCAGAGTTTTGAGGTTTGTGATTACGCCGTTCTGCCAAAGAACGGCATAATCGGTTGCGCCGTCAGGGCGAAGGACTTCCCCAACAATTTGGCCCCGGTCGTTAATCGCCCAGGCTAAACTGAGCCCCTCAACTCCGAGGTCCGGAAGCGCGGTGGGAGTATTGTTTTTCCACACCACGGCGTGATTCGCTAAAGTGCAGGTTCCCGAGTAGCCTACAGCTTGGCCTTGATCGTTGATGCCGAACGCGATCGAGTCTGGATCGCTACCTAGCGGAGGAAGAGCTTGGGGTCGGGCTTTGCCGTTTTCCCACAACGCCCCCAGGTCAATCCGATTATTAGTTGTGCCAGGCGGGCATGTGGAGTCCACAGCACCGTTTTCTGCAAATCCTGCGATCTGTCCACGGAGATTGATCCCGCTCGCCTGCCCGTTATTTCCACCGAGCGTCTGGAGAGCACTCATGTGGAAGAGTTGCCAAAGAAACGGGCGACACGTAAGGTGTGTGCCAAAGCCACAAACGTCTTCGCCGTTCGGATCGGGCACAGACGTTTCGGAATAACCTACTATCTGCGCAAAGTCATTGATCTGCCCCCAGTTCATCCAACTGTTCTGTCCTCCGAGCGTGCCTAGGTCGAACTTGAATCCGTCGACGTCTATCAGTGCGCGTCCGCTTAGAAGTGTCCCGAACTGGCTATTCTGCTCCCCCGGTGGCAAGCTCCCAGCCATGATCTCCGTCCAGCCTTCATTATTGACGGACATGGCACAACCCAGATTGTCACTCCCCTCACTGCCCAGATCGGTAACTCTGTAGCCCGCTTGAGCGACTGCATTGCTGAAGCACGCCAGAACAATCGTCGTAACCCACAGTATCCAGGAATTCCGCAACCGTGTTACTGCGCTCATATCTTCTCCTTTTGGTCCGTGCAAAGTCTCCGTGCCGAGATCAGTCGCGATTCACGTCGCGTCCCTACTCGGCGCGGTCGAATAGTCGGTCTAATAGTGAATGTGCAATTCAGAGAGGAAGCATGTGGTGTTCCAGCGTTTTGCACCGGTGTTCCACCGGCGGAACAATTACCTGAAACGACAGGCCAGACATTTCGCACTGAAGACAATCGAGTGACGGGCTAACAAGTTCCTGGGACGATCCCAAAACGGCTAGAGCGACTACTTCTCCAACTTTCCATACACACACCGGCGAGAGGTTATGGAATTCGAGAACGCCGAGCAGCAAGAGTCAGTCCGATCAATTTTGGCGGATGAGATAACCGTGGGTGGCCCATTCTAAATTTCGCGTTCTTTGCGAAATTTAGAGTGGGGACGTTGAAGCGCGGGTGGCCCGGTTCTGGCTTGAGCGAGGATGTTCAGTCCTCCCCACGCTGTCATCCCGACCGGAACAGATCATCGCAAAGCGATGATCTGTGAAGTGGAGGGACCCTGCGTTTAATGCGTACATCGGAGGACGGCGGGTGCCCCATCCTAACGTCGCGGAAATATTTCGATCCCATACTCACTCTGATTTTGCGACTTTAGGGTGGGGATTTTGACCTTTGACCGTCGACCTATCAAGTCCGGTCTGGGCTCGCCCGAAACGTTCAACCCCCTCCAACTTTGTCATCCCGACCGGAACAGATCATCGCAAAGCGATGATCTGTGGAGTGGAGGGACCCTGTGGCTAATATGCGCATCGAACGGACGGATAAACTCGCTCCAGAGCCTCAGATAACGGGATTCAGACGCCGTGCTCAGATTTTCGATTACACTACTTCTTTTCCCGCCAAGCCGAAATTCCAGACGCACCCTGCGCCAATCGACCGAGGGTATTTGGATCCAGAGTGACGACATCCGGCCCCTTGGTCTTGCCCGCGATAATCGGCTTGTTGGGGATGGTTTCGTAGGCGTAGCCGGTTAGGACGGGTTGGACCCTTCCCTGCTGCAAAGTCACACTGAACCGCGCCCATCCGTAATGGACCTCTCCGCTGATCATGAACTTCAAACCCAGGTAGCGATGTTGCGCGTACATCCATTGACCAAACGTTGTGGCAGCAGGGGAAGAACCGAAACCCGGTCGTCCTCCGCGCCAGGCCATCACCCAACAGCCGCTTTTCTGAAGGTACGAATTATTGGGGCGCACTTTGAAACCGCCCGGAAGTGCGGCGGCAAAACCACTCGAACAGGTGCGATTATGAGAGACAAAAGTCGCCTCGGTAAGGACGCCCCTGCCCCAAACCGCATTTGCCGGATTGCTCGCGCCCGCACGCACGCCTGAAGCGAACTGGCCGCCGTCGCCTATCCAAGATACGTTAGAGAACAAAAAGTCGGTCACTCCGTTGTGACTCAAATCCAGAGCGACAGGGCTGCCATTGACGGGAATCTTGATATGCGCTGGCGTATAGACGATCTTGGCCTCAGCGGGCAGGCTCAATGCCAGCAGACTTACTCCAGCTGCTGCCGCGGCAGCCGCATACGCTGACAAGGAATTTTCCAATCGCGGAGCGAGCCTAGCCGCTTGTCGCGCACGCCTCATTCCGCCGTCTCTTGATTCTCGCTCGATCATTCCCCCCTCCTGTTCTGTTCAGGGTGCTGTCGCGCCGCACCGGAGTGGTAGCACCCCATTTTCAGCGCGACATACAGGCCTCGATGTCGCTCGATTACTGCAGTTTTAGGGCGCAACCTGGTAGATCGTGCCGCAGCCTTGGAAATGGCATGTGCTTCCTGTCGAGGTTCCACCTTCTAGAGTCGTGCCATATAGAACGCCCAGTGAATCAGAAACCAGTCCGGCCGAGGGAGTAGCCCCGTCCGGGGACCCAGCAAAACTGTACAGGATCCGTTCCTCCCAGCCGTCACTTAGGTGCTGGAACTCGAAGACGATCCCACTCTTACTCGCCCCACCGTGGGAGGTTATGCCGAGGAGGTTGGCGTGAGAGTCCGACACGAGCCTGCCTACGGGCGCCATACCGTCTGGGTTCCCGTAGAAGATATGGGCTTGGCTTTGCCGCCAGCCTCTATTTTTCGTGTCCTGAAGCTCAAAGAAGGTGCCCAGCCCGTTGCCGCCGGCGTCTGTAACTCCCAATATATGATTTGCGTTGTCGAGAATAATTTGACCCGATGGATTGATGCCCAATCCGCCTCCGTGGACGAAGTTATACAAGATAGTTTCTGTCCAGGCTCCGCCGGGAGCTGTAAGTTTGTAAACCGTGCCGCACCCATACACGTATCCACGCGCCTTGGTCCCTACGTAGCACGATCCGCTGCCGCCGTAACTGGTCGTCCCGTAGAGATTGCCAGCAGAATCGAGAACCACGCCAGACGAGGGCGATGCGCCGTCGGGCGCGCCCGCAAACACATGAAGGGTCGTTTCTGTCCAGGAACCATCGGGGTGGGGCGTCAATGCGAATACAGTGCCACAACCGCTGTAGGCGCATGAGTTTTCTGCGCCGCCGAACATAGCTGTTCCATACAGGTTGCCTTGGGTGTCCAAGATAAGGTCGCTCTCCGGGCTTGCCCCGTCATCGCTGCCGTCGGGAAAGGCGTGCAAAATGCTCTCCTTCCAGCCGCCATGCGAATTCGGCACCATCTCAAATGCCGTCCCCCCGCCATTGCGACCTCCCTGGGCGGTCGTGCCGTAGAGGTTACCCGCCTTGTCGAAGACAACGCCCGCCTTAGGGACCGCTCCGTCGTTGCCACCGGCGAAGCTATAAAGTACTTGCTCCTTCCAGCCATCCTTTGAGCGCTTCAGCTCAAACACTGTTCCACAGCCCGGGGGCGTGTTGTATGTACACGCTCCGCTCCCGCCATATTCCGTTGTTCCATACAGATTGCCATCTGCGTCGAGAGTCAGGTCGGACATTGGCTGTCCGCCATCGGCGCCGCCGGTGAATGAATAGATCACCTTCTCGTTGCTGGCTGGCGCTGCGCCGGAGGAGAAAACTGGACGCAGGCCGATCATGACCAGAACGCAACTGGCGGCGATCCAGAAAGTTTTTTGTCGCATGGAATAACCTCGCTTCAGAGAATCCAGGTAACCGGATTCGGACGGACGGGGCCCCAACTAACTGCAGCGGCGCAATTGTCCTCCGGCGCAATAGCCGTGTCAATATGCAAAGGATTGCAGTGGCGCGGTTGGACGACTCGATGGTGAACTTTGGCAGCCGGATGGCAGGACGATCCGTGACCTTGTCATCCCTCGTTCATATGCAATAGTCATTCCGAGGCTGTGATCATCGAAGCCAGTGAACTTTGATTTCCTTTTCGAGCGCCTTGAATTCCAGATCGCCGGTGACGAGTTCCGCCCTTCTTTCCTTTGCCAGCGCGGCGGCAAAGGCGTCGGCCAAACTCAATTTGAAACGCGCCTTGAAATCGGCCGCAGCGTCGGCCAGCGCACGGGTCGTGGAATGAAAATCAATCGGCAGGCCCTGAAGGACCTTCGCGGCCTCCGCCCACGCCGCCGCGCCGTCTTTCCGCACAATGGAGTACTTCACCTCGGCGTAGTTCACATCGGTCATGAGGAGCGGGTTGTCCTTCTTACCGGCCGAGACGAGCAGGTCTTCCATCGTCTCCGCGCCCGGCTCGTCGCGGAAATAGGCGATAAGTGCGAAGCTGTCGAGCACCTTAGCCGGCATGGCGGTCCTCGATTGACCGTTCCTGCTTCTTGTGTTCGGCCCAGTCCTCCGTCAGCGGCTTGCCTCCCGATCTGCGCTTGAGGATGCCGCGCCCGCGCTTGATCAGCGCCGCGGTCATGGGCTTGAGAAGAATCCCCTCCGGTGTGGCTTGGACCACGGCCTTTGTCCCGTCCTCAATGTCGAATTGTTTGCGCAGGCGAAGTGGGATGACGACCTGCCCCTTCGTCCCGAACCATATAGTTTCGAGTTTCTCAGTCATACCAATGGGTATAAGTATGACGCGCGACATATAGTCTGTCAAGATCCAAAAAGTAGGAACTATTGGCGCTATTCCGAAGACACGGCCGGTGGCCCAGGTTCGCGCCCGTTAATTGACATTCAGGCTCGCAACACCCGTTTTTCGGGCGCTAACCTGGGATTTCGCCATGATCCCGAGCAGACAGCCGTAGTTTGTCCCGCCCCATCAGGGACCTACGCGCACTTTATGTTTTCCCATTTCGGGAATCGTCTTCAGCGCCCATCCACTTTCCCCTTGATCCCACTCCCTCGCCACGATATTATCGAATGACACAGGTTATCTATAAGATAACCACGTTCTTTGACAACATGACAAGGACGCAGCTCCTGGCCGTGGCCAATGGCTGAGTCCGAAGAACCAGAGGAAGGTGAAACCCTTCGTCTGCCGCCTCCTTGCGTTGTCCCAAAACGGTACGGCGGCCGGTTAAGAGACACGCTAACCCCAATGTTTAGAATATTTTGCCTGTAACTACCTTAAGAACCATAGATCTACAAGGCAGGAAAAATCCCGGTCCTTTGTTTTCTAGATTTTGGGCGGAATTGAGTGTTTTTTTTGAGAGAAATCCTGCACCATAATGTGTGCAGAATGCGAAGCAGGACGTCAAAGGACATGGATGACGCGCGGGCAGAGCAGCCGGCAGCCATCCCTAATTCTGGCGGCGTCAGAACGGTTTTCGACTCACGACCTGGCTGTCGTTAATGAAGAACTGCGCGGGGCACTGACTGGAGCCGCAGATTACCGGCAGCAATCCGGCGAGCTGCTTGCGCGTGATCAGGCCCAGCGTGCCGCATTCGGGACAGGAAAGCACGGCCCAGTAGGGGTCATCTTTTTCCCCGACGCGACCGGCGTTTTCCAGCACGAAGATCGTGCCGGGGATCATCTGTTCAGGGATCCACTGGCTTAGGACGTCGAGTTCTCCAACCATTTTTGCCTCCTTTATGGGGCCACTATGTGGAACCAAACTTCCCTGCTTATGAAGCCTGTCTTAGTTTGCGCAATGAACTCGATCGACTCGTGCCACTATTTTTTTTAGCGCGTATTTCGGCGCGTACCTGCCGAACCGTGTCGCTCAGACAAATCGTGAGCATGGGCTGGCGCGCGTTTTTCAAGATGTCCACAATCTGCCGTGCAGAAGTTTCGAGATACAGAGTTTTGCCGTCGGTCAGCAAGTGATATTCGGACGTGCCGCTGACGGTCTCAGCCAAGCGCTTGCCAAACTCCCGCTGCAGGAAGCGCATAACTTTGCGCACGCGCTGCAAGGAGAATCCGCGGTGGCGCAACTCGCAGATCACCGCGACCTCCGCGAGGTCTTCCATGGAATATAGGCGGCGGCGGCCTTCCCGCGCCGGCACGACGATGCGGCGCTCATCCCACCACTGCAGTTGCCGGGGCGTGATGCCAGTCAGCGAGACCACATCGCGAGATGCGAACGTTTGTTGCATGTCGAAGCCAAAAATGTTTCAAACAATCCAACAGCTAAATGTTTGAAACATTCTAGGCATGAAAGGGCACATGTCAACTGTGGATTTCTGCAGCAAGGGGGTAACTAGACAAGTTCCCCTCATGAGATTTACAGGTGCAATTCCGAAGCCGAGGGCCTTTGAGTACTAGTTGCCGGTTCTCAGTTCTCAGATGCTCATACCACCGCCGACAAAATGAACGATCTCCAGACAGTCGCCTTCAGCGAGGCTGGTCTTCGCCCATTGATCGCGAGCAACGATGCTTCGGTTCAACTCTACGGCTACGCGATCCGTTTTCATACCCAACTGCTCGACAAGTCCGGCGAGGGTGAGCGGCGGATTGAAATCCCGCGGTTCGCCATTGATCTGCAATTTCATGTCATCTGGATTTTCGCAGCAAGCCCAGCCAGGCGGCAAGTCAGCTTCACCCTTCGCTCGACAGTGCAGCCGGAAGTGGCTGCCCCCACAGGAGCTAAGCTTCCACTTTGCGCAGTTGGAATTTCCGGGTTGCGGTGCGGCCGGAGTAGTTGGCTTGCACGAGCACCGCGGAATCCGGGAGTGAGGATTCATCAACATCGATCTTCATCTCGGCGTCGCCGTCGGTACCCGTGACCACCTGGGTGTAGAAGGGAGCTGCATTAGGCCGGGCAAAGCGAACCGTCAGCCGCGCCCCCTCGACGGCAGCGCCGCCCTCGGTGACGCGCAGGCGCAGCGTCAGATTGCGATCCGAATGCACGGAGCCGGCGTTGAGCCATAACACATCGAGCTCTTTGATTGCGGCCAAAACCTCGGGCGCAACACTCTTGTCGAGAACGCCCTCCACGCGACCGTCGCGGATAGAGTCGAGGACAAGGCGATGCTGATCGCGCAGAATCTGCTCCTTCTGCTGATCGGTGAAGCCGGACTGAGCGGCTTTGTCCGCATAGGAAGTAGCGCGCTTGCCGATGCAGCGTCCGCGAACGAAGACCTGCGTCTGCAAGAGCAACTCGCTTTCGCGCGCTTCGCTCTGCACGTGGTAAACCGTGTCCTCGTGCTTCACGTCGGTATTGAAGCCGAAAATCATGTTCAGCCAATCCTAATCAACCATCGGCAAAGTTTGTAAGAATGTTAAAAAATCATCACAAAATCGCGCCGTCGCTTGACACTCCCATCCGCGAAATCTACTCTAGAGGTTTAAGTTAATGCTTGGCTGCGAATTATATATAGCTCCTCTATGCCCGACAATTACTTCGCTCGCTACCTGCCATTATTGATTCACTTCATCGTAGCAGGTGCTCTGGCTTCCGCCATTGTGCTGCTGTCCTGGTTTATTGGCTACCGGCGCCCTACGAGGGCCAAACTTTCTCCTTACGAATGTGGAATGACCCCGGTCGGTGACGCGCGCGAGCGCTTCTCAGTCAAGTTCTACCTGGTGGCCATGCTCTTTATTCTGTTCGATGTGGAAGCGATCTTTCTGTATCCCTGGGCAGTCATCCTGCGAGAGCTTAAGATGTTTGGTTTCTGGGAGATGCTGGTTTATATCGGCATCGTTCTGGTGGGCTTTATCTACATTTGGAAAAAGGGTGTGCTGGACTGGGGCACTCCGTCGGTCAGAAGAGGCGAAGTCTAATGCCGCTGACTCCCGCCATCACCGATCTTGAAGCGCTGAAGGACCACCCCGCGGTGGTACGGTTGCGGTCCTGGAACTCGGGTGCCGTCGAAGGCGCGAAGTTCGATCGCGAGGAAATGACCATCTACATCGAGCGCTCCTGCATCCGCGAAGCTTGCGTCATCCTGCGCGACGATGTGAGTTGTCCTTTCAATTTTCTTTCAGATGTGACTTGCGTGGATTGGTATCCTTCGCAGCCGCGCTTCGAAGTGGTTTATTCCTTGCTGTCGATTCCCAATAAGGAACGGGTACGCCTGAAGGTGCGTCTGGACAACGACAGTCCGACGGTGGAATCCGTGACTTCCGTTTGGCCGTCGGCAAATTATTTCGAGCGAGAGGTTTTTGACCTGTTCGGAATCCGGTTTACCGGGCATCCATATTTGCGGCGCATTCAGATGCCGGAAGATTGGGAAGGCCATCCGTTGCGCAAAGACTATCCCGTGGAGGGCTATCGCTAAACATGGCCCACATGACCTCCACGCCCGTGCTTGAACCCGGTCAGGATCGGACCATGATCCTGAATATGGGACCGCAGCACCCGTCGACGCACGGAGTCTTGCGCCTGATTCTCGAGATTGATGGTGAGACCGTAGTGCGGCTCATGCCCGATATCGGATATCTACACACCGGCATCGAGAAGACTTGTGAGGCTAAGTTTTACCAACAGGTGGTGCCGCTCACCGACCGCATCGATTATCTCTGCCCGATGACCAACAACCTTTGCTACGCGTTGGCGGTCGAGAAACTGCTCGGGTTGGAGATCCCTCCGAAGGCGCAATGGCTACGCGTGATGATGAACGAGTTGACCCGCATCAACTCGCATCTGGTTTGGCTGGGAACACACGCCATGGATATTGGCGCGCTGACGGTTTTTCTTTACTGCTTCCGTGAGCGTGAGGATGTTTTGCGCTTGTTCGAGGCGATCAGCGGCCAGCGCATGATGACTTCTTATTTCCGTATTGGCGGCGTGGCGCTCGAACCTCCGCTTGGATTCTTTGACCGGGTGCGCGATTTCGCCAACCGCTTCCCTTCTAAAGTGGATGAGTACGAGAACTTGCTGACGGGGAATCCTATCTGGACGATGCGGACGAAGGGCGTGGCGCGGATTACGGCGGAGGATGCCATCGCACTCGGAGCAAGCGGGCCGACACTGCGCGGCAGCGGCGTCGACTTCGATCTGCGACGCGACATGCCGTATTCGGGCTACGAGAACTTCAAGTTTAAAGTGCCGGTTGCTCAAGAAGGCGATGTTTTTGCCCGATACATTTGTCGGGTTCAAGAGTTGCGCGAATCCATTGGCATGGTGCAGCAGGCGCTCGACGGAATGCCGGAGGGTCCGATCAAAGCGGATGCGCCGAAAGTTGTGCTGCCCGACCGCGAGAAGATGAAGACGCAGATGGAAGCGCTCATCTATCACTTCAAGATTATTACCGAGGGCTTCGCGGTTCCTGCCGGCGAGGTTTATCAGGCAGTCGAATCACCGCGCGGCGAAATGGGATACTACGTCGTAAGCGACGGAACGGCCAAACCATATCGCGTGCATATGCGTGCGGCTTGCCTGGCGAACCTGCAATTGCTCCCCAAGATGTGCGAGGGAAAATTGCTGGCCGATGTCGTGGCCGCGATTGGATCAATCGACATCGTGCTCGGAGAAATCGATCGATAGCCAATGAAGTTTTCTGATCAATTCGAAGCGCGCTTCGCGGATATGCTTACGCATTATCCGACGAAGAGATCCGTGCTGGTGCCGACTCTTCTTTATGCGCAGGATGAAGTCGGCTACCTGAACCACGACGTCATTCATGAGATTGCCCAGCGGTTGGATTTGACCGAGCTTGAAGTGCATAACGTGATCAGCTATTACTCCATGCTGACCACTAAGCCTCGGGGCAAATTCAATGTGCAGGTTTGCACCAATATTGCCTGTATGCTTCGTGGCGGCGAAGAGCTTCTCGATCATTGCAAGACGAAGTTGGGCATCGGACACAAAGGCACGACGCCGGACGGAATGTTCTCGCTGGAAGAAGTGGAGTGTATCGGGGGTTGCAGTTGGGCTCCTGCGGTGCAGGTGAATTATGACTTCCACGAGAACCTGACCGCGGAAAAGATGGACGAGGTTCTCGACGGATACAAGAGGAATTGAGCCATTGGGTAATCGGGTAATTCTGGAATTAATTACCCGATTACTCAATTACCCAATTACAAATGGCATCCTTAGTTTCCCATCCCGACGAAGTGAAGGTCGTCTCCAAACGATTTGGCAAGGGTGCGACCGACATCGATCGCTATCTGGAACTCGACGGCTACAAGGCCGTCCAGAAGGCGCTGGGAATGCAGCCGGATGCGATTGTCAATCTTGTGAAAGATTCGGGTCTTCGCGGGCGCGGCGGCGCTGGATTCAACACCGGGATGAAGTGGTCGTTCGTGCCCAAGCAGTCGCCGAAACCAAAATACATTCTGTGCAACGGCGATGAGAGCGAGCCCGGCACGTGCAAAGACCGGTTGATTTTCGAGCACGACCCGCACTCGGTGATTGAAGGCGTCGTCATCGCGGGAATTGCCACGGGCTCGCACGCTGGATACATCTACATTCGCGGCGAGTATCGATATTTGCTCGAGATCATGCAGAAGGCAATCAAAGACGCCTATGCGCGCGGTTTTCTGGGCAAGAACATTTTCGGCAGCGGTTATGACTTCGAGGTCTACTGGCATGGCGGCGCGGGCGCATATGAAGTCGGCGAAGAGTCGGCGCTGATGGAGTCGCTCGAGGGCAAGCGCGGCATTCCGCGAATTCGGCCTCCGTTCCCGGCTGTAGTGGGACTGTGGGGCGGGCCAACGGTCATCAACAATGCCGAGACGCTGGCCAGCGTGCCGCACATCCTGCTCGGTGGCGCGGAGTGGTTCGCCAAGCTAGGGCCGCCTAAGAATGGTGGCACCCGACTGTTTTGCCTAAGCGGGCATTTGAATCACCCAGGTGTGTACGAGCTGCCCATGGGCTACAACCTGAAGAAGATGATTTACGACGTTGGCGGAGGCATTTCTAACGGGCGCGAGTTGAAGGCTGTAGTTCCCGGCGGATCGAGCTGCCCAGTTTTGACAGCTAGCGAGATCGACGTCTCCATGGATTTTGATTCGATGATGAAAGCGGGAACGATGCTCGGTTCCGGAGGCGTGGTAGTCGTGGATGACACTACCTGCATGGTGAAGTTTGCTCTTCGGATCATGAAGTTTTATCAGCACGAGAGCTGCGGGTGGTGCATCCCTTGCCGCGAGGGCACGGACTGGTTGAAGAAAACGCTCACTCGATTTCACCACGGTGGGGGAGTGAAGAAGGACATCGACAACATTCAATATCTGTCGGAAAACATGCTGGGACGAACCTTCTGCCCGCTGGGCGACGCGGCCGCGATGCCAATGATATCCATCGTGAAGAGATTCCGGAAAGAATTTGAGGATCACCTGGAAGGCAGACCGTGTCCGTTTGAGAAGGCCGGCGCGGCTGAGCGAGTACCAGTGTTAGCTTGAATTGATTAAGTAATTTATCAATTGAGTAATTTGAAACGCAAGGCCGTTCAATTACGAAATTACCCAATTACTCAATTCCAAAATTTCTTATGGCTGACGTAAGCATCACGGTGGACGGCAAGAAAGTCACGGCCCCGGTCGGGACATTACTGATCGAAGCCTGCAAAAGCGCGGGCATCGAAGTACCCTCATTTTGCTACTACCCTAATCTGTCATTGCAGGGCGCTTGCCGGATGTGTCTGGTCAAAGTCGAGAAGATGCCCAAGCTGCAGACTGCGTGCACGACCGTGATCGGCGAGGGCATGATCGTTTCGACCGACACGCCGGAGATTCATCAAGCGCGCAAGAGCATGGTCGAAATGCTGCTGGGCAACCATCCGCTCGACTGTCCGGTGTGCGATGCGGGCGGCGAATGCGAATTGCAGGACATGACTTTTTCCTACGGCGCCGCCGAGTCCAAATATATCGACGCCAAGAATCATAAGGAGGAGCAGCAGTGGTCGCCGGTGGTCTTCTTCGATCGGCCACGCTGCATCTTGTGCTATCGCTGTGTGCGGGTGTGCGGCGAGGGCATGGATGTTTGGGCTCTCGGCGTGCAGAATCGCGGCGTCAGCTCGATCATCGCGCCCAACCAGAACGATCATCTCGAATGCGAAGAGTGCGGCATGTGCATTGACATATGTCCCGTGGGTGCGCTCACTTCGGGCGCGTATCGCTACAAAACGCGTCCCTGGGAGATGAATCACGTGGGCACGACTTGCACGCACTGCGCCGACGGCTGCAAAACGACGCTCGGCGTGCGCCGATCTGATACTGGCATGGAAATTGTGCGCGGCGACAATCGCGACAAGAGCGGAATCAACGGCGACTTTCTTTGCATCAAGGGACGTTACGCTTTCGATTTCGCGCATCATGAAGACCGGCTGACAGAACCGTTGATCCGCAAGAACGGCCGCTTGACCCCATCAACCTGGGAAGAGGCTTTCGAACTGATCGGAAAACGTTTCAAAGAAATTTGCGACCAGGTCGGAGGACAAGCAATCGGAGTCTTCGGTTCGAACCGCACTACAAACGAAGAGAATTACCTACTGCAGAAGTTTGCTCGTGTGGTTCTTAGTACCAACAACATCGATCACCATCGCACTGCGGACTTCCCTGCCCTGGCAGCGGCTCTCGCAGGCAAACCGGAAGCAACGGCGAGTATGCGGGACGTGTTCAATGCGCCTGCGATTTTGTTGATCGGCAACGATCCCACCGAGCAACATCCGCTGCTGGCATGGCAGATTCGAAACAATGTCCGGCTGCATCGGGCGCGATTGTATGCAATCAATTCGCAGTCCATCAAGCTGCGCCGTCAGGCTACTAGCTTCGTCCAGATTCCGGCGGGATCAGAGGGAAAACTGGCTGCGTTTCTCGCTGGCGAAGACGCCGCCGTCGACGCGATCGCTAGCGAACACGGCAGCCGCGATGCTTGGATCGCTTTGCGCGACAAACTACGCGGTGAGCCGAACCTCGTGATTATTTTTGGATCGGAGATCCGGGGCGCGGACATCGCTTCGGTGGTGAAATTCGTTGCCGGCATTCAGGGCGCGAAAATTGTTTGCCTCGGCGATTACGCCAATTCACGAGGCGCCGCCGACATGGGACTCTATCCTGATCTGCTTCCCGGCTATCAGCGCGTTTCAGATGCGGGCAAGTTTCACGAAGAGTGGGCCACTATTCCGCGAGCCTCCGGCTTGACCATGCCTGAGATGGTAGAAAGTGCGAAAGCCGGCAATCTGAAAGCTCTTTATGTCGTGGGTGCGAATCCCGTCGAGCAGTTCGCTGTTGATCCCTTTGCCTTTTCGAATAGTTTTGTCGTAGTGCAGGACATGTTCCTGACTGAAACAGCCGTGATCGCAGACGTGGTCTTGCCTGCGGCGAATGCATATGAGAAGTCTGGAACGTTTACCAACACCTGTGGGGACTTGCAGTTGGTAAAGAAGGCGGGCGAGGTCACCGGCACAAAGTCAGATTTCGAAATGATCGTGCGCATTGCGGGGGCGATGGGTTTCGACGTTCGACGGCTGGTATCTTTTGGACGAGGAGTCGGCACAGACATGGGGCAATCGCGCGGGGCGCAATCCGGTGAAGCGGACCGCCACGCGGTATGGCTCGAGGCCAACGGACTCGAACCGAAGATGAGCCCGTTCGATCCCATGGCGATTCTGGATGAGATCCAGCGGTTGGTGCCCGGCTACGACGTTCCCCGGATGAATATTCTCGCAGGCAATGATCAGCATACGACTTTGTCCTCGAGCGGGCCGGGAGCGTTGCATGATCCGAAGTTGATTGTGCCCGCGCAAGACAATCTTTTCAGTTCGGGCACACTGGGCCGTTATTCACGCACTTTGAATTCCGTAATTGAGAATCGCCACAAACAACCGGCGGAAACTGAAGTTGCCGCCGACTGAACCACCAACTCTCCTCGTTTCGTCGTCCGAGTGGCGTTAGCCGCAAAGGATTTGGCGAGGGGTACCAATGACACGTTGTATCGCGAGCGCGAGACCCTTCGTGGCGAAGCCTCTGAGGATTGCGCAAGTTAAGCTCTCAAAGAAAGACGCCGTTGAGCCTAAGCGTATTCATTCTCGTTTCCGTCATCAAGATCGTAATCGCACTCGGCATATTGCTCACGGCGGTCGCGTATACGGTGTGGCTGGAGCGCAAGGTTGTGGGCCACATTCAGAATCGCTGGGGCCCCACGCGGGTCGGCCCGTTTGGCCTGCTGCAACCGCTGGCGGACGGAGTGAAGTTTATCTTCAAAGAGGATCTGCTGCCCCCGCATGTCTACAAGCCGCTTTACATCGCGGCGCCGATGATTGCTCTCATTTTCGCACTGACTTCGATCTCGGTTATTCCCATCGGCAACTGGATAACGGTGTTTGGGATCCACACGCCGCTTGAGATCACCGACGTCAACATTGGCTTGCTGATTGTGCTGGGCATCACGTCGCTGGGCGTGTACGGCGTTGCCCTGGCGGGATGGTCCTCGAACAGCAAATACTCTCTGCTCGGTGGATTGCGCGCCAGCGCCCAGATGGTGAGTTACGAAATCTCACTCGGTCTGTCCTTGGTGGGCGTGCTGATTATGGCAGGGAGTTTCAATCTGCGGGAAATCGTAGATGCGCAGAGCGGAATTTTTTGGGGTTTCATTCCGCGCTGGAATATTTTTCAGGGACAGTTTGTAGCGTTTTTCATTTATCTGATGGCTGCCTACGCGGAAACCAATCGCATTCCGTTCGATTTGCCAGAGGCGGAAACTGAACTCGTCGCCGGATATCACACCGAATACAGCGCCATGAAATTCGCCATGTTCTTCATGGCGGAGTACGCCAACATGATTACCGTGGCGTGTTTGGCGACGTTGATGTTTCTCGGCGGATGGCACGGGCCCCATCGCTTTGGACCTCCCATCGTGCAGGCAGTCCTGCCCGTGTTCTGGTTTGCGGTTAAGATATTCGCGTTTCTGTTCCTTTATATATGGGTTCGCGGCACGTTGCCGCGGTTTCGCTATGACCAGTTGATGGCGTTCGGATGGAAATTTCTGCTGCCGCTGGCCATCGCAAACCTGGTCATCACGGCTTTGATTGTGGCGTTGAGAGCGTAGCGCAAAAACAAGATGCTTCATCTGATCGTATTTTCGGTGTTTGGGCTGGTGTGCGTTGCCGGCGCGGTCAATCTGCTGGTGCAGCGGCACCCGATCAACAGCGCGCTATCGCTGGTCATAGTGATGGGTTCGCTTGCCGTGGAATATTTGCTTTTGGGCGCGGAGTTTGTGGCGGCGGTGCAGGTGATCGTGTATGCCGGTGCAATCATGGTTCTTTTCGTCTTCGTCATTATGCTGTTGAATGCTGGCGAGGAAGAGCGCAGCAAAGGCAGTCGAGTGGCAATGCTGTTCGGCGTCCCGGGCATGGTGATCGGCAGCGTGCTCATGGCATGGGTTCTCGTCGCACGCTCGGGCACGGGAAACATCGCAGTTGGCGCGCTTCCTGGGCCTCCGAAAGTCATCGGTTGGTTGCTTTTCCACGATTTCCTGCTGCCGTTTGAAGTAACGTCGGTGCTGGTGTTGATCGCGATTATGGGCGCGGTGGTTTTGGCCAGCCATCCAGGGTCGAAGCAGCCCGACAAGAGGGAGGGCTGATGGTCCCGCTTTCGTATTACCTCGTCCTGAGCGGCATTCTGTTTGCCTGCGGCGTCACCGGATTTCTGATCAAGCGCAATATCATCGCCATCTTTATGTCGATCGAGCTGATGCTCAATGGGGTGAACCTGTCGTTCGTCGCGTTCGCGGCGCAGTGGCACGCGCTTAGCGGGCAAATCTTTGTGTTCTTTGTGATGGTCGTGGCGGCGGCAGAAGCGGCAGTGGGACTTGCCATCATTATTGCGGTATACCGGACGCGAGAGACTCTCAATGTGGATCGAGTAAACCTGCTCAAACTATGACGCCAAACCTTTATCTCTGGCTGATTCCGGTGCTACCGCTGGCGGGGGCTACCATCAATGGCCTGTTCGGCAAGCGTTTTTCCCGGCAAACCGTATTGGCAATCGCCCTTGGATTTTGTGGCGCGGCGTTTGTCATGGCGCTGTGGATCGCGGCTCAGTTTTCTTCTCTTGCTCTACCTCATGTGGAGAAGCTGGCATCGTGGATACGCGCAGGCGATTTTCAGGTCGACTTCGCTTTTTATCTTGATCAACTTTCGTTGGTGATGCTGCTGGTCGTTACGGGCGTCGGCTTCCTGATTCACATTTACTCCGTCGGCTACATGTGGGAAGAGGGCGGATTCTACCGGTTCTTCGCATACCTGAACCTGTTCATGTTCTTCATGCTGACGCTGGTGCTGGCCAGCAATTACCTGCTGATGTTTATCGGCTGGGAAGGTGTCGGGCTGGCGTCGTATCTGTTGATCGGATTCTGGTTCACCAAGGATTCAGCGGCTTCGGCCGGCAAGAAAGCATTCATCGTAAATCGTATCGGCGACTTCGGATTCTTGATCGCTCTCTTCCTCATGATCAAACATTTCGGCTCGCTGAACTTTGCGCAAGTCTTTCGGATCGTAGGCGGTATGCCCGCTGAAACCGGTGGCGGCGGCTTGCTGACAGCAATCGGTCTGTTGCTCATGGTGGGGGCGGCCGGAAAATCCGCCCAGATTCCGCTTTATGTTTGGCTTCCGGACGCGATGGAAGGCCCGACGCCCGTTTCCGCGCTAATCCACGCCGCGACCATGGTGACGGCCGGCGTGTACATGGTCGCGCGGTCGCACGTGGTTTTCGACCGCGCGCCGCAGGCTTTAATGGTTGTTGCGATTATTGGAACATTGACGGCTTTGTTCGCCGCAACGATTGGCGTTTGCCAAACCGATATTAAAAAGGTTCTTGCCTACTCCACGATTTCGCAACTCGGTTACATGTTCATGGCTTGCGGAGTGGCCGCGTATTCGGCGGGGATCTTCCACCTGATGACGCATGCGTTCTTCAAAGGCCTGCTCTTTCTTGCGGCGGGATCGGTGATCCATGCGGTTGGCGGCGAGCAAGACATGCGCAAAATGGGCGGTCTTCGGCACTACATTCCCTGGACCTTTTGGACGATGACGGCGGCGACATTCGCGATCTCGGGATTTCCTCCGTTCGCGGGTTTCTTCAGCAAGGACGCAATTTTGTGGAAGGCGTACTCGAGCCCTTATGGAAGCTGGGTGTATTGGGCGATTGGCGTGTTCACAGCTTTTTTAACCTCCTTCTATATGTTCCGGCTTTGGTTCCTGACTTTCTTCGGGGAGTATCGCGGTGAAGCGATAGGTCACGGCGATCATTTGCAGGTAGTTGGCGGTTCGCGGGCAACTGCTCCACACGAGCACGGCCACGGGGGCATTCATGAGAGCCCGACTGTCATGCTCATACCGCTGGTGATTCTGGCGGTGCTTTCACTTTGTGGTGGTTGGATCGGAGCTGAGCGCTTCGACAAGTTTCTTTTGCCGGCGCTTCACGCTGGCGTAACTGCGTATTCGCCCGAGGAAGCAGCCGCGACGCCGGCACCGGAACCGAAAGAGCACGGTGGCTCAGAAAGTCTTCTCACGGCCATTTCAGTTCTTGCTGCAGCCTCCGGATTGTTTCTCGCGTGGCTGTTGTACCAGCGGCGGCCGCAGTTGCCGCAAGAGATTGCGCACGCGTTGGGCGGTTTCTACGAAGCGGTCGTACACAAATATTACGTTGACGAAATTTACGCGGCTGTGTTCGTAAAGCCTCTCATCGACGGCTCGACACGGATTCTGTGGCAGGGCATCGATCGGGATGTAATCGATGCGACGGTGGATAACAGCGCCGAGGGCGCGCGCGAAGTTTCCGATACCATGCGCCACATGCAGTCGGGGAATCTTCGCTCTTATGCCGGATGGATCGCTGCGGGAGCGGCCGTGGTAATCGCTTATATGGTTTGGACGGGAACACGATGAGCACTGCCCTGGATAACTCGATGCTCACGCTGGTGACGTTTATTCCCCTGGCGGGCGCGCTCTTGCTGCTGCTTTTTCCCCGTCGCGATCGGGACATTCGTCTGTTTGCTCTCGTGGTTTCGCTGCTCGATTTTGTTCTTTCCTTGCACCTACCGGTGCATTTTCAGCGCGGGCAAACCGCGTTTCAGTATGAGGTTAATAATCAGTGGATTGCTAATCCGAATATCCATTACCACATGGGAGTAGACGGTGTTTCCATGTGGCTGGTGGTGTTGACTACGTTTCTGACTCCGTTGTGCGTGCTCATCTCGTGGAAGTCGATTAACGAACGAGTCAAAGAGTTTTTCATTCTGCTGTTAGTTCTGCAGACGGCGCTGATCGGCGTGTTCGTCGCGCTTGATTTGTTCCTCTTTTACTTCTTCTGGGAAGCCACGCTGATCCCGATGGCTTTGCTGATTGGCATTTACGGGCACGGACGCCGCGTGTACGCGGCCGTGAAGTTCTTTTTGTACACCATGGTCGCGTCGATGTTCATGCTGGCGGCGATTCTGTGGCTTTATGCCAAGACGGGAACGTTTGATTTCGTCAGCATCCAGACTGCAATCCACAGCGGTCAAGTCGAGAACTTCGCCGGAGCGGCGATTTGGCTTTTTCTCGGGTTCTTCATCGCGTTTGCGGTGAAAGTTCCAGTCTTCCCGTTTCATACATGGCTGCCCGACGCCCACGTAGAAGCGCCTACGGCGGGCTCGGTTCTGCTGGCCGGCGTGCTGCTTAAGATGGGCACATACGGCATGTTTCGATTTAATCTCGGCCTGTTTCCCGAACAATCGCGTAGCAACGCTTCGTGGATCATGGTGCTGGCGCTAATCGGCATCGTTTACGGCGCGCTGGTCGCGATGGTGCAGCCGAATATGAAAAAGCTGATCGCGTATTCTTCGATCAGCCACCTTGGCTTCGTTGTATTGGGGATTTTCAGCTTCACCCAAGCTGGGTTGGATGGCGCGACCTTCGTCATGCTGGCGCATGGAGTTTCCACGGGCGCTCTCTTCATGCTGGCGGGGATTCTTTACGAGCGGCGCCATACGTACGAGATCTCGGAATTCGGTGGCCTCGCTACTCCAATGCCCGTATACGCGACGTTTTTTCTGTTTATCGTGCTCGCATCCGCAGGCTTGCCTTTGCTCAACGGTTTTATCGGCGAGTTCCTGGTGCTGAGCGGGGCTTTCCGCGATCGCGCGGTTTACGGAGTGTTGGGTGCGACCGGCGTTATATGGAGCGCTTGTTATTTGCTTTGGATGTATCAGCGAGTCTTCTACGGCAAAGTCACGCATCCGGTCAATCTATCGTTGCCCGATCTTGATGGACGAGAACGTGCTGCGCTCTGGCCTGCCGCAGCCGTGGCTCTGGTGATGGGCGTAGCACCACTGCTCTGGCTGAATGCAATTGATCCCGCCGTACAAACTGCTTTGGCGTCCTTCGCACAACTCGCCAGTAAGATGGTGGGCCGGTGAACAGCGCCAACGACATGACGCAGGCAATTCCGCAGGCGGCGGACTACGTTCGCATCCTGCCGGAAATTGTGCTGGCGGTTTTTGGAATGATCGTGATGCTGCTCGATCCCTTCTTGGACGAGCGCCACAATCAAAAGACACTGGGAATCATTGCGCTGGTTGGCTCATTGGCAGCGCTCGCGGCAACCTTGTTCCAGTCGCAATATCCAGGCCTGGGATTCTGGAACATGGTGCAGGTGGACAGTTTCAGTGTGTTCTTCCATTTTCTGGTCGCGGCGGTAACTGCTGTTGTGATACTGACTTCCTTCGAGTACATGCAAGTGCAGGGGATTCGCGCTGGCGAATACTACGCATTGGTTTTGTTTGGTGCGGTCGGCATGAGTCTGATGTCCTCGGCGGTAGAATTGGTTCTCATCTTTATTGCGCTGGAAATCTCATCGATCTCCACTTACATTCTGGCGGGATTTCGCAGACGCGCCGCGATCAGTAGTGAGTCTTCGCTCAAGTATTTCCTGCTGGGTTCGTTTGCAACTGCATTTTTTCTTTATGGAGTCGCCCTGATGTTTGGAGCCACAGGCTCGACCAGCATAACGGTTATCGCTGATACCCTTCGCTCGAGAGATATCCCGCTCCTTGCCTACGTTGGTGTCGCGTTCATGTTCGTCGGCCTGGGTTTTAAAGTGGCGGCGGCTCCGTTCCACGTCTGGACACCCGATGTATACGAGGGCGCGCCCGCGCCAGTCGTCGGATTCATGTCGACCGCACCCAAAGCGGCAGTGTTTGCTGTGCTGCTACGGATCATGTTTCAGGCCGACGCTCCGGGTCGCCTCTGGTTGATTTGGGTCGTGGCCGCGCTTTCCATGACTCTAGGCAACATCGGCGCTCTGGTACAGGACAACGTAAAGCGTCTGTTGGCCTACTCTTCCATAGCTCACGCCGGATATTTGCTGGTTGCCTTTGCCGCTTTGCCGAACAATGGAATTCCGGCTGCCATGTTCTACACGGCAACCTATGCGGCGATGAACGTCGGAGCTTTTGCCGTGATCAGCCACATCGGCGGCGAGGGTGAGCGTTATGTCACGCTGGAAGATTACGAAGGATTGGGACGACGCAGTCCGTTGCTCGCGGCGATCCTGACCATTTTTCTTTTATCTTTGATCGGCATTCCAATTACCGGCGGTTTCTTCGCCAAGTTCTATGTCTTCAGCGCTGCGCTACAGGCAAATCTGGTCGGGCTAGTGATTATCGGCGTGCTCAATAGCGCGGTGGCTTCTTACTATTACTTGCGCCTCATCGTCGTGATGTATATGCGCGAAGCGCGAGAGGAAGTTCCGGTGTCGCCCATTCCGGTGGGACTTGGCGCGGCATTGGCGATCAGTTTGGTGGCAACCATTTATCTTGGCATTCTTCCCGGACGACTGCTCGACTATGCCGCGCGCACTGCGGCTGAATGGGCGCGCTAGCTATTCACTCCACAGCGACGGCGATATCCACGTAGGCAAAAATGCGCGCGGACAGCAGCCAGAATGCCAGCGTCTCGGCTCCCGCCAATGCGACGAGAAACCAGGAAGCGTTCCCCGGAGAGTCAAAAGAAGAATTGATCACGGTAGCTCCAAGTTCCCACACCGGTATCACATAGCCCCATTGCGGGCCCAGGAGATGACCCGCTAACGCTGGAAAGCCTAGGACAATTGCAGTAGCTCCAGCGGCGAAGAAAGGGTTCAGAAAAGTGGAAAACATGAGCGCTACGGTCCCGGCCAGCGCGCAAGCGGCGAGCAGGCAGAGCATGAGGAACCAGACGTGCGCGATGGAAAAACCTGCCGCACCAAGTGTCCAACTTCCAGTCATACCAAGGGCGAAGCAATAGACCGCGCACGCAATGGTTACGCCGAGCACGAGCCCCGACAGGTACTGTTGCCGGCCTACTGCTTTAGAAAGAACGCCGAGAATGCGGCGGGAGCGGCGCTCGTTGTAGATGGCCGAGCCACCGAAGAAGACACTGAATGCCAGCACGTATACGGCGTCCTGTTTGAAGACGAAAAGCAAGTCCTCACGTTCGCGATGAATGTCAGTCACCAGCCCGAGGAACGCGAGCAGCAGAACCCAGACCAGAAGCGTGAGAATGGGCCAACGCTGCTCGCGCGCGAAGTTGATTGCGATCAGGAGAACCGGCTTCACTGAACGCCTTTCGACAGAGTGGACGGTGGTTCGGCGGTCACTTCCAGGAAAATCTCCTCCAGAGAGCGGCGCACCGGATTCACGCTGATCACTTCGCCTCCCAGGTTCCAGATTTTTTCCAGGGCGGCACGTTGGGCGCGAGTTGGCACAAAGAAACTTACTACACCGTCCCGCGTTGCCGCGCCTTCGAACTGCGATGGGGTGATGGAGCGGGCTACGATTTCCGTTTGCTCGCCGGATTGAAGCAGATCGGCAGTCCTCCCTAGACGGGCCAGTTTGCCACGATGCAGCATGGCGACGCGATCACAGATCAACTCCACTTCAGAAAGCAAATGCGAACTGAGGAAGATGGTCTTGCCCGCATTGCGCGCGCCGAGGAGCAACTCACGAACCATAACTCGTGCTAACGGGTCCAGGGCTGAAGTAGGTTCATCGAGAATCAGCAGTTCTGGATCGTTGACCATGGCCTGAGCCAATCCTACGCGCTGCAACATGCCACGGGAAAATTTCCCCGCGTTGCGGTTCGCGTGATCCTGCAAGCCCACGATTTCGAGAACCTCTCGCGCGCGTTTGTCAAGATCAGCTCCCCCCATGCCGTTGAGCGCACCATAAAAGCGCACAAGCGGCTCTGCACGGCGATGGTACAGAGCAACGCTCTCGGCGAGAAAGCCCACGCGGCGGCGGGCGCCCGGATGACCAAAGCGTTCTCCAAGCAGACGACCACTGCCGCTTGTCGGCTGCATAAATCCCATGGCGAGGTGAATCGCGGTGCTCTTGCCCGCACCGTTTGGTCCGAGGAAACCGAAGATTTCTCCAGCTTCCACCGAGAGGCTGAAACTGTCGAGAGCGCGAAGGCGACGCTTGCTGGCGAAGCTACGATACTCTTTCGTGACATTATCGAACTCGAGCACGAAACGCATCGTCGTTTATTCTAAATGGCTTGCGCTACGAACGCTGCCTGAGCAACAAGAATTAGCAGGGTGTGGCTGCAACTTTGAATTGACAAGCGCGTCCCGTCCGGGCATTATTAACCCGCGCGCCACACACAATGGAGGCAATTAATGGAGAAGTTGATGAAACGGCTATGGTCCGAAGAGCAGGGCCAGGATATAGCGGAGTACGCTGTGATGCTTGCCGTAATTCTCGTTCTGGTGGTCGGAACGATACGGCTTATCGGCGGTAGCTCGAATAATGTTTTCTCATCAGTCGCGAGCTCGATCGGGCAGTGACCGCGTGAGCCGGGTCGCGGGCTGATTGCTTCGGCGCGTGCGGCTGCAATCAGCAGGACCTTGTTCTTTCGCATTGAAGCGACAGCTCTCCAGGAATCGGAGTCGCGTACTCGCGCGGGAGATTCAGGAAGCCGGCTGCAGCCCGGATTGTTCCATCTTGTACTGTTTTAGTTTGTGATAGAGAGAGCTCCGCGGAATCCCAAGCTTCCTGGCCGCGGACTGCACTCGGCCATGCTCTTTGCGAAGCACCTGCTGGATGTAGTCACGCTCCATCTCCTCTAAAGTTCCGAAGCGACCAATCCCAGATACATATTGCTCGACCAGCACATCAAAACGAACATCCGGACTCGCCGAAACACTTTTTTCAGTAACGAGTACTGCGCGCTCCAGAACATTTCTAAGCTCCCGAAGATTTCCCGGCCAGGAATAGCTCCGCAACGCTCGCAGTGCAACCCCGCCGAGTTCGAAGTTGCCAGTTCCCAAGTCGGCGGCCAGCTCGCCGAGGATGTGGGCACTCAGAATAGGCAGGTCTTCGATTCGTTCACGCAGAGGTGGAAGAGAAAGAGAAGTCCAGCTGATTCGACAGTGCTGATCGTCCCGGGATCTGCGTAACACTTGCGGTACCGTCACATGCTGAGTGCCCGCAATGAAGCGAACGTCGAGCCTTCTGTCACACACCGAGCCGAGTTTGCGAAACTGCTTCTCATCCATAACCTTCAGCAGTTTCGGTTGGATCTGTGGATCCATACTTTCAATTTCATCCAGAAAAACCGTCCCCTTATGCGCGATCTCAAGCAAGCTGGCTTGGTTCTGCGAGACCCCAACAAGAGAATCGTGCGCCTCTGCGAACAACTCCGCCTCCAGCAGGTTCCCCGGAAATTCGACGCAATTCAGATCGACAAAAAACTCGGCGGCTCGCGGGCCATTGTGATGCAGCCACATCGCCATGCTTCCCTTGCCGGTGCCAGCTTCGCCGCGGATTAAGACGGGGTTATCGTTCAGCGCAAGGTTATGAGCCAGCTCCGCAAGTCTTCGCACTCCGTCACTCTTGCCCAGGAACGGATCCATGATTCCGCGACCGCTCCTGATCCGTTCCGCCAACTGCTGACGACGGATTCGCCGATTTTCGAGGCTGCGTTGAATCAGGAGATAGAGCGTGGACAACTCCGCGGGCTTCGGCAGAAAGAGTTCTGCTCCCAGCTTGAGAGCTTCAACTGCTAAGTCAATCGAACCATACCCGGTAAGAACAATAATGGGAACGGAGGCATCAATGGCCTTCAGACGAGGCACAAGGCCAAGCGCATTTCCGTCAGACAGGCTGTAATCGAGGATAGCGATATCTGGTCGGCTTGTACGCCAGATCTGTTCTGTGAGCGCGCAGGTCCCGGCGGTCGCGATTTCGTACCCTTTATTCTCGAGATAATCTCGCAACATTCCGCGCGTCTCTTTTTCCTCCTCAACAATCAATATTCTCTCTCCAAGCACTTTGGCCCCTCGAGAGAAAGCTGATATTGCTCTTGAAGCGGCAGTGGCTGCCAGCATGCCCATGTCGTGCTCCCTTTCGCGCATCTTCCACATAAATATCAGCGGGATGGCCCCGATTCGAACTGCGCTGCTTGGCCGGTTTCCGCAACTTCTTGTTAACACATGGGGAGGTACTTGCGTGCTTGCGGGAGCATCTGTTACGAAAACGGAACAGTGGGCTGCTACGGCGCTTTTTGCCCGTTCCCGTTGCCGCCCCGAAATCGTCGGCGGAATGGAGCAGGCAGCCGCAGGCTTCGAAATGCGACTGGCTGGCAGGATCGCCCGACCGGGGTATGATTCAGGACTTTCGGGAAGGCTGTGATCTCAAATTCATATATCTTTAACAATCGTGTCACAGGCGCGAAATACGGACCGTCTAGGCTTCCTATTCCTCGGCAACGATCCGTTCAACGCAAGCGGTGAGAGTTGACCGAAGGAACGAGGAGGAATATGTTCAACCGAATCAGAGTATCAGCCACCCCCAGGAAAATGCTGGCTTTTGTGACAGCATTGACCACAGCCCTGGGACCGAGTATCTCGCCTGCATTTGCCGCTTCGCAACCGACTTCGAAAAACATGCCGATCCAGCACATCGTGGTGATTTTCAATGAGAACATTTCCTTTGACCACTATTTCGGGACGTACCCAAATGCGCTAAATCCAAAGGGAGAACCGCAGTTCCACGCTCTGCCTGGAACACCCACGGTGAACGGATTCACTAACGCCCTGTTGAACAACAACCCCAACTTGAATACGGCGAACGGCACGGGTGCGTCGAACCCTTTCCGCCTGGACCGTTCCCAGGCAGTCACTGCCGATCAAGATCATGACTATACTGCCGAGGAAATCGGCTTCGACGCGGGCGCTATGGATTTGTTCCCGGCATCGATGGGAACGGCTGGACCGCCCCCTTCTGGCGGAGGGATCGTCGACACAACTGGCTTGACCATGGGCTACTTCGACGGCAACACAGTCACAGCACTGTGGAATTACGCTCAGTATTTCGCCATGAACGACAACTCTTTCAGCAGTACGTTCGGCCCCTCGACACCGGGCGTGATCAACCTTGTGTCGGGCCAGACCAACGGCGCCGTCAAGACGCTGAACGGAACGGGTGGCGAAGTCGATGGTGGAGACGGCTCGCTGACTGTGATCGGCGACCCCGACCCGCTGAATGACGTTTGCTCCAATCCCACCGGCGGCCAAGCACAGATGGGTGCCAAGACCATTGGCGACCTCCTGTCAGCGGCCGGTGTGACTTGGGGATCGTTCATGGGCGGCTTCAACCTCAATAAAAAGAACCCCAACGGCACCACCGGTTGTAATAGAAGCTCGACCGGGCTGGCGGGGACAACGGCTGACTACGTTCCCCACCATTCGTTCTTTGAGTACTATGCGTCAACCGCGAATCCGAAACACAAACGGCCGAAGTCAATCGCTGAAATCGGAAATGCTGGTCCCGCCAATCACGAGTACGATACCGATGACTTTTTCGCTGCCGTCCAAGCTGGCAACTTCCCGGCCGTTAATTTCCTGAAGGCTCCCGCCTATCAGGACGGTCACGCGGGTTACTCCGACCCCATTGATGAACAACACTTCATCGTGAAAGTCATCAACTTCCTGCAAGCGCAACCCAGCTGGGACAGCACAGCCGTGGTCATTCTGTATGACGATTCCGACGGCTGGTACGACCACCAGATGAGCCCAATCGTGAATCAATCCACTGGCCCGGCCGACGCTCTCACGGGTCCGGATGCCTGTGGCACCGCCACGACTTCCCTGCCTGGCATCAATTCGGGGAACGCACACGCGCTTGGCCGCTGCGGATATGGCCCGCGTCAGCCCTTGCTGGTCATCTCTCCGTGGGCAAAACAGAACTTCGTCGATCACACTGTGACCGATCAGACTTCTGTCATCCGGTTCATCGAGGATAACTGGCTCAGCGGACAGCGGCTCGGCTCAGGTTCTTTTGACGGAATCGCCAGCTCAATCAGCCAAATGTTCGATTTCAGCAGGGCGAGAAGGGATGGCCACCTGTTCCTTGACCCGAACAGTGGCGAACCTGCTCGATAAGAAACCGGCATCACCTGCGAAGTCTGCTACGTGATGCCATTTTGAGTTAGCTAAAACAGAAACGGGCATGCGAGACTTGTTTTTCGCATGCCTGTTCTTATTTTGTAGAGCTGTCGAGTTAGATTTCTTGCCAGGGAGAACCCGGGAGTGCCGATCACACGAAGAACGTTCCTGCGGCAGAGCGGGATGATAAGTGCAAGGTTGATGCTTCCGCAAGCGATGCGCAATCGGCAAATGCCGCCGGTGCGCCCACTCCTTGATCCCAACTCGCTAAAGCAATTTGTGGACGCACTTCCAATTCCTGAAGTCGCCCGCGCTAGCGGATATCGCCCAAGCCCGACCGAGCCGACTGCCAAGCTTCCCTATTATCGCTTCGCCATGCGGCAGATCGAAAGTAAAGTGCATCGCGATGTGAAGCCCACGCGCTTTTGGGGCTTTGGTTCGGGTTCTCCGGGGCCGACCCTGGAGACGCGCACTGGTCAAGGGCTTTTGGTGGAATGGGCCAACGAACTACCGAAGGCGCACTTTCTGCCCATCGACCACAACATTCACGGCGCGGAGGCTGACAAACCTGACGTCCGGGCGGTGGTGCATCTGCACGGTGCGAAGGCTCCTCCCGAAAGCGATGGCTATCCGGAGAACTGGTATGTGCCGGGAAAATCCGCGCTCTATCACTATCCAAATAATCAGGACGCTACCATGCTCTGGTATCACGACCACGCTCTCGGAATCAACCGGCTCAATGTGGTCGCTGGTTTGCTCGGCGTGTTCTTCATTCGTGACTCGGTCGAGGATTCTCTGAATCTGCCCCGTGGCAAGTACGAAATTCCCCTGATTATCTACGATCGCATATTCGACGCACAGGGCCAACTCTACTACCCAGTTTCTCCGGATCCAAAAGCCCCCTGGATCCCCGAATACTTTGGAAACGCCATTTTGGTGAACGGGAAATTGTTTTCGTATCTGGATGTCGAACCGCGCAAGTATCGTTTTCGCGTTCTCAACGGCGCCAACGGCAGGTTTTTCCATCTGTCACTTTCCAATGGGCAGAGTTTTCACCAGATCGGCACCGACCAAGGATTGCTGCCCGCCCCGGTTTCGCTCGATCACTTGCTGCTCGCGCCCAGCGAACGCGCGGACGTGATCGTGGACTTCGCTGAGCACGCGGGCGAACAGATTGTCGTCAAGAACGATGCCTTCACGGTCATGCAATTTCGAGTTGCGCGGAACAAAACAACAGACACAAGTTCGCTACCATCGGCACTGCGGCCCGTACCGAAGATTCCAGAATCCGAAGCCACCAAAACGCGCATGCTATCGCTCATGGAAATAGATGACAGGGCACAGAACCCGGTCACCATGCTGCTCAACCGCGCTCATTGGAATATGCCGGTCACGGAAGATCCGGTCCTGAACTCGGTGGAAATCTGGAACTTGATTAACCTCACCGACGACTCTCATCCCATCCATCTTCATCTGGTTCGATTCCAGATCCTCGACCGGCGGCGCTTCGAGCCTTTCTTCTATAAGAACCAGGGCGTCCTGAAGTACACGGGCCCGGCCGTGCCGCCCGATGGGAACGAATCTGGATGGAAAGATACGGTGCGAGCTGATCCCGGAATGGTTACGCGAATCATCGTTCGCTTCGAAGGATTTGTCGGACGCTACGTCTGGCATTGCCACATCCTGGAGCACGAGGACAACGAAATGATGCGCCCCTACGACGTGGTTGCGGCAGGTTAAGCGCCTCTTCGCCGTATCACAGTTGCCCTGCATCACGAGTAGTGGCGCAGGATTTGGTTCTGGTTTTGCGCCAGCGTCGGCAGGCGAGATGCCCCGAGCAGTGGCTTCGATTTGAGACGCGAGGGAACGTCTGACGGAACGATAGCGTGGCCCGCCGAATGACCTACTGAACGCCAACAGTCTTTGGCGGGTCCTGCGACCAGCGATAAGCGCGCATGCCAAGAAACAAGTTGGCGCCGGTCACTATCGCGGATGGCACGTACCAAATGCTGTTGTGTTTCTTCTTCATATAGTAGGTCAGATACGCAACGCCAAGGTCCGCGGGAATCCCGATCCCGTATAGAGCGGTCCGGCTGCGTAGGGACGACGGAACGTCGTTGCAGTCCTCGTGTTCCTTCAGGCAGTGCAAAGTCATTTCCGCATTAAAGACGCTTGCGCCGAACATCCCGGCGGTAAGTAGAAGGTAATTCCGGTCCGCGACGCTGCGATCGGGCGCGAGTGGGCCACCCATGGCGGCAGGCGCTGCTCCATGCTCTCTTTTGACAACCGGGGCAGGCGCTGGGTCGGCGGTTGATGTGTCGGCTTTGGTGGTGCTGGGAGCGTCGGGGAGATCGGATTCACTGCTTACACCTCCGAGAACGGGAGCCGTAGCCACGCCCGCCGTAAGCACTGGCTGGCTGGCGTCTTTTGCCTTCAGTTGAAGGCCTTCCCACCGCTGGCCGTCCGTGTGATCGGACTGCGCCACCAGCGAAAGCGTCGATGCCAGCGCGAAAGCAATACAGATACAAAACTTTTTATAGCGGTTACGCACCCTTTCCTCCCGGTGCTCGAGCTTCGATCTTGCCAACGACCGTTCTTCACCCAGTGCAAAAAACGCTGGGCGGACCGAGTCATACACAGAGCCCCGCTGCATTAGAGCACTTTAATCGCCGAGATTAACTTGAAGTCGGCACTCGACACTAGTAGCTGAGGAACAAGCACTTTGGATTGCGCTTCATGCAGCAGGATGCGAAGGATAAAACGTGCAGTGCTGGGCATTTACACACGATGCTAGGTCTCGCTCGGCGGTCCCAAGAACTTTCGAGCAGTCCACTGCAAATTCATTGTGAAGGCAACGTCGATATCGTTTTTCGTATCGCGAATGAGACGCGTAAGACGGGATCGCTAAATTTATCTCTCGCTTTGAGACGCTTGGCCCGCCGGGCTCCGATCTGCGGAACTAAATCGACGCGAAAGAGAACTTTGATTTCGACATGCCTCCAGGCCAGCTTTGATCCTCGACGCGATCTGGACGGCTTACGAGGTTCCGGCAAGCGGGTTGTAGGCTCAAGATCTGGTAACGATGAGACACACGCGACTTTGTTCTTGATGCTTAGATGCCTCTCGTTTTGAGACGCCAGCCACTCGCGTTTCCCGAATCCGAACGCCGAAGCGTCGAAGAACAAGCAAGTTAGCGAATGTTCCGAATTGGCACCCGCCATGCATCAGCAAATCGCGGCGAAGAGTGTAGTCGCCTACTTACACCGCAGCCGTACGAATCTCGCGGTTAAGAGAAGCGGTCTTCGACATCGGCCGCGAGTACAAGAAAACTTTCGGACCAAGCGAACGCTATCTAAGCGACGGGGGCGAAGCCTTGTCTCAAGTGATGAACGCCAGCACTTCAGCGACGACCGCGAACTTGTTGCCTCCGCCATTTCCAACTGCCGAGCGCCCTCCCCATTGGTACGCCGTCTATACGAGCCCGCGACATGAGAAGCGGGTTCGCGAGCATCTGGAACACCGCCGTGTTGAATGCTTTCTTCCGCTATTCCGAAGCCTTCGTCGCTGGAAAAATGGTTGCAAAGCGCAGGTTGAACTTCCACTGTTCCCCGGATACCTGTTTGTGAACATTCCTCGAAACGAACGCGTGCGCGTCCTGGATGTGCCCGGAGTCTTATCGTTTGTCGGCCCAAAAGGCGAACCCGCATGTCTATCCGATTTTGAGATCGAGACTCTACGTGCCGGCCTGCACTTGCAGAAATTCGAGCCATATCGCGGTCTTGCAATTGGCCGCAGAGTGCGGATCCAAGCGGGGCCTTTGCAGGGTCTGGAAGGTACGCTGGTTCGAAACGCCAAAGGAATACGCGTGGTGATTACGGTTGACCTCATTCAGCAAAGCGTAGCTGTCGAGTTGGACGCCGACGCTGTTGAACCCCTCTAGTCGCCCGATTATTTTCTCTCGATTTCGTCTCTTCCACTACTCATCCCAAGACTGAACCAATGCCCGTTTCAAAAGCGCCTAATTCGAATAGCACAGCGAACCGCATCGTGGAAGCGGCTGTGCAGCTATTCTCACGCCAGGGTTTCGCAGCCAGTAGCACGCATGAGATCGCCCGCCTGGCAGGGGTTAGCGAAGTCACGGTGTTCCGTCATTTCCCGCGGAAAAAAGATCTCTTCTGGGCGGCAACTGAATCCCGTCTTCGCCGGCTGCGCATCAGTCGGGAATTGCGCAACCGGCTGGATAGTGATGAAGACCCGCGAACTGCGTTGCCTGGGATTGTTGAGCTATTGGTTGAGACTCTACACCATCACCCCGAAACCGTCCGCTTACTCTATCTCAGCCTTTTTGAGCTGGACCATGGCGCGGAACGTATTTTGCGCAAGCACCTGATACCACTGTTTCAACCTCTTCGCGAGTATCTCTTCCGTTGCGCATCAAGAGGAGTGATTCGTGACCTCGAACCAGGAGTAGCTGCCCTGGGGCTTGCGGCTTTGGTCGCTGCCCACCAGGGATTACGATCGGTTCTGACCGAAGACGAAGGCCCAGCCGCAAACACAGACGACGCGATCGCGACCTATACCACTTTTTGGATGACGGCGATGCTGCCCGAACCCGCTCTAGGCACAACTTAACTTAACGACAGACCTGGTTTTGGCGCGCCCCAAGCGCACATCACCAAAGGCCGACATGAAAGACAACCAGTCCACAACGATAAGCAAGAATACAGAGTTAGAAAAAGTTACCTTCTCTGACATTTTTCCAGCGACCATCGAATCTCGCGAGGATGGTGTCTCGATTGTCCATCTCTGGCGTGTGCTTCAAAAACGGCGCTGGTTAGTTCTGGGTAGCCTGGCGACGGTCGTTTTACTCGTTACTGCGATCTCTCTGGCGCTTCCTAAGCGCTACGATGCTTCCTCGAGGTTGCTGCTGGATCTCGAAGGTTCGGAAGATCTCGGTCTGGACCAGGTAGTGATGCCCATCGGCATCGACTTGGACACAAAGCTACAAACCCAGTTACGCATTGTGCAGAGCGATACGATCGCGACCAGCGTTATCAAGCAGCTTGGACTTCAGAACAACCCGGAATTCGTTGGGAAACAAGCGACGATTCCTGCGCGGGATTTTGACAGCCTGGATTTGCAAACACGTGCCGGTCTCACCAGTAGCTTGCATAGATATCTGACGGTCCAACTGGTGCCCAAGACGGAGATCATGGAGATTCACTTCCGCAGCCGCGACCCCAAACTCGCCGCGGACGTCGCAAATGCCGCAGCCACTACTTACATCGAACGCAATTTTCAAGCCAAGTATCAAGCCACTCGGCAGACCTCGGACTGGTTGACCAAACAGCTCGACGATGTAAGAAAGAACGCTGAAATTGCACAAGAAAAAGTGATTTCCTACCAGCAGAAGACAGGTCTGTACGGAACCGACGAGAGCCACAACATCGTGATTGACAGACTCGACCTGCTGAACAAAGCGCTCTCTGAAGCGGAAGGCGATCGCATTATAAAAGAAGCCAAGTATCGTATCGCGATGACAGAAAACCCGGATTTGATCGCGAACATTGCTCCGGAAAGCCTGCTCGGAGCGCTTTACAAACAGCGAGCTGAGAGCAGGTCCGAGTACGCACAACTCGCTGCCAAGTATGGGGCTGCCTATCCGCGCGTGATTCAACTGCAATCGCAACTGCACGAATTGGACTCCGGCATTGCCGAGGAAATCGGCAAAGTCAGCGAGACTCTTCGGGCGGAATATCGGGCCGCATTAAAGTCGGAACAGATGTTGCAGGCGAGCCTCGACAAGCAGAAAGACGATGCGTACAAGATGAATCAAGACGCCATTCAATATGGCATCATGCGACGTGAAGTCGAATCCAGCCGCGACTTGTACGAAGGATTACTCAAGAAACTAAAGGAAGCCGGCATCCTGGCCGGTCTTAAATCAAGCAACATTAATATTATCGATCAAGCCAGCGTACCGGTCGTACCGATCGAACCCAGGATTCCGCTTAACATAGCTTTGGGATGTATGGCTGGGCTATTGCTCGGCGTAGCCCTGGCCTTCGTCGTTGAGAACGTCGACAGTTCCATACGCACGCCGGAAGACATCGAAACCTACTGCTCGCTTCCCTCGCTCGGAATCATTCCCAGCGTCGCTCTGGATGACAGTCCGGCCCAGAGACAGTTGACCCGAACCGGGGCGCCGCAGTTAATCCTGCCAATCACGATGGAGCATCGCAATTCGGGCGGCGCCGAGGCATTTCGCGCCTTGCGTACCTCCCTGCTTCTGTCTTCTCCCGGTGCGCCCCCGCAGGTGATTCTCGTGACCAGCGCCATGATGCAGGAGGGTAAGAGTTTCACATCCATGAACCTGGCTGTGGTGTTGGCTCAGACCGGGGAAAAAGTACTGCTGGTAGATTCAGATATGCGCCGTCCCGCGGTAAACAAATATCTCGGCATCGCCACGAACCAGGGATTGAGCGCATGTTTAGCGGGCACCGAGGATTCGGCCGCGATGATCGTCAAAATCGAGGAGATACCGGGACTTCACGTACTGCCCGCGGGCCACATGCCACCTTACCCTTCGGAGATGTTGGCCTCAGAGGCCTTGCCTCAGCTGGTGCAACGCTGGCGTGAACAGTTCCGTTACATCGTAATCGACACGCCGCCAGTCTTGGCGGTTACCGATGCGGTTGTAACCGCAAGAGTCGCGGATGTAGTAGTTCTGGTTGTCCGCTCGGAAAAAACCGGCCGGCAATCCATCTTGCGGACACGCGATTTACTGAAAAAAATCCATGCGAATATTGCTGGCGTAGTTGTAAATGACCTTTCGTTCAACTCCGTGGAATATCGCCAATATTACGGATACTACGGCAAAGATCATCAGGGCTACTACCACAACGGAAGTGGTAACGGCAACGGCAATGGGAACGGTAATGGAAATGAAAACGCCATACATTGATTCGAACGAACAGCGAACCCTACGACCGGCCAGACTCTCGAAAATCTATATGAAGCGATTGAATGTTTGTTCGAAGTACCTCGTGGTTCCATTTTTTTTGCTCGCTCTTTTAGCGACGACCTCAACGGCACAGGACAGAGCTGCTGCGGGCGGCAATATCGGCGGCGGCGGCGGTTTTGGAAGTGGAGCTGCCGGCCCAATCGGCGCAGGCGACCTAGTCGAAATGAGCGTTTTTGACACGCCCGAGCTCAGCGGGAAGCTTCGCGTAAACAATACTGGCGACATTATTCTTCCGCTGGTGGGGACAATCCACGTCGCGGGCATGAAAGCGAATGATGTGCAGAATCTCATTCGGCAGAAATTCATTGACGGCGGATTTCTGAAAGACCCCCAAGTGACAGTCTTTGTCACCGAATATGCCACGCAAGGGGTCTCGGTGCTCGGCGAAGTCAAAAGCCCGAATATTTATCCAGCTTTTGGTGCGCACAATCTGATGGACTATATTTCCCTGGCTGGCGGTCTAACTCCGTTGGCTGGCACCAACATCACCATCACTCGTGCGGCGCATCCCGACAATCCAGAGCATGTGAAGATCTCGGCCAGCGCGGCTCCCAAGCCGCTGAACAATCCCGAGATTTTGCCGGGCGATTCTATCTTCGTGGAGAAAACCGGACTCATCTACGTGATCGGTGAGGTCGGGCGTCCGGGCGGGTTCCCAATGGATCACGACGACCACCTTACAATCCTCCAAGCCCTCGCTCTGGCCCAAGGTACAACTTATACGGCCAAGAAAGGTTCGACAAAGATTCTCCGCACTACTCCACAAGGACACGAAGAGATCCCGGTTGATCTCAAGAAAATCCTGGCGTCCAAAGCGACCGACGCACCACTGCAGGACAACGATATTCTTTTCGTACCCGGTAGCGCCGGAAGGGCAACCTTAAAGAACATGGAAAGCCTTCTGCCTATCGCCGCTTCGGCAACGATTTATCGCATTCCGTAAGCCTATTTTTTCCAAGGCCACCCCAGCATGTCGAACACAGGAAATCGCCGGCGCATTTGCATCGTCGTTTCTGACTTCATGACGGTGCAAGCTTTTCTGCAGGACCAGATTCGGGCCTTGAGCGAGGTGTACGAAATTACGGTTGTGGCCAACACCAATGACAGAGACGCCTTCCATCGCCTGGGGCTGAATGCTGAGCTGGTTTCCGTCTCCATCCCGCGAGCCGCTCACTTGTGGCGAGATGCTCGTGCTCTGCTCAGCCTGTATTTCTTGTTCAAGAAGCGACAGTTTGACTTGGTCCATTCCATCACGCCGAAAGCGGGTCTGCTCACTATGATGACAGGACGGCTTGCCGGAGTTCGTACCCGCATACACACTTTCACGGGTCAGGTGTGGGCGACCGCTTCGGGGTTTACACGCCGTTTGCTGAAGCTGGCTGACCAACTCACCAACTCTTGCGCAACCCAAGTTCTGGCAGACAGCCAATCACAGTTGAAATTCCTTATTGAGGAAGGCGTTGTCAGCGCTCGGAAGTGTCGCGTGTTGGCGAATGGATCAATTAGTGGGGTCGACGTATCACGCTTTTGTCCCGATGCAGCAGCGCGACAGCGAATCCGGCAGGAGGCGTCCATTCCGGAAGATGCTTTGATATTTCTCTTCGCCGGCCGTTTAAACAAGGACAAGGGCGTTCTCGACCTGGCGAAAGCCTTCGATCGCCTCGCTGCGCAAAGAGGGAACGCGCATCTGGTTTGCATTGGCCCTGACGAAGCTGGCCTGGAGACTCAAATGCGCAGCATTTGTTCCTCATGCGTCGAGCGGCTTCACTTCGTCGGTCAGGCTCGCTTCCCGGAACGATATATGGCCGCTGCCGATGTTCTCTGCCTTCCAAGCTATCGCGAAGGATTCGGCAGCGTAGTGATAGAAGCCGCCGCAGCCGGAATTCCTGCGATTGCTTCTCGCATCTACGGTCTCACCGATGCCGTGCAAGACGGCGTAACCGGCCGCCTGCACCAACCCGGTGACTGGGAAGAGTTGGCCGACGCGATGGAATTGCTGGCTGCAAACCGCTCTTTGCGGGAGCAGTTGGGACGGCAAGCGCGTGAGCGGGCGAACGAAAACTTTGCGGTGCATACAGTGACCGAAGCATTGCTGGCTTTCTACTCGCAACAGCTTTCCGCCGAAACATCAGCGTGGGCAAGCTTTGGTCAGACGCTTAAACGGGTGTTTGATCTGTTGATAGGAGTCACTGCGCTCCTGGCGCTGTCACCGGCACTGGCAGCGATTGCGGTGGTTATTCGAATCCTCCTTGGTCCTCCTATTCTGTTTCGACAGCGTCGACCGGGCCTCCACGGACAACTCTTCACCTGTCTCAAGTTTCGCACGATGACTGAGGCTCGTGACTCTGATGGCCAATTGCTGCCAGACGCAAAACGGTTGACCGGTCTCGGCAGCTTTCTTCGCAGTACGAGCCTGGATGAATTGCCAGAATTGATCAATGTGATTCGGGGCGAGATGAGTCTAGTAGGGCCGCGTCCGCTCCTAACTCAATACTTGAACCGCTACACGCCCGAGCAAATGAGAAGGCACGAGGTTAAACCAGGCATCACTGGATGGGCTCAGATTCACGGACGAAACGCCCTCGACTGGAACAAGAAACTAGCGCTTGATCTCTGGTATGTCGATCACCGTAGCCTTTGGCTGGACTTGTTCATACTTATGAAAACCGTAGGCCGTGTTCTGAGGCGCGAAGGAATAACACAGCCCGGCCACCCCACGATGCCGGAATTTCTCGGCACCAGTATCGAGCAAGAAAAAGGAAACGCCTGATGCGGCTCAAACGAATCGCCATTATTGGAGCTGGAGGAATGGCGAGAGAGATTGCCTCAGCTCTGCATTGGATCAATCGCATCGATCGGCAATTTGAATTTCTTGGCTACGCGGTTAGTGATTTGTCTCGATTGGGACCGAGAGATACTCGCGACCAGGTGCTGGGAGACTTTGGCTGGCTGACCGCCAATCGCGAGTCTTTTGACGCGCTAGCCATCGGCGTGGGCAATCCTCATCTTAGGTTGAAACTGGCCGCCGAACTGCGGCACGTGCTGCCGGAAGTGGAGTGGCCCGCGATCATCCACCCCACAGCCATCATCGATTTGGATTCGGCACGCATCGCGGAAGGATGTTTCATCGGAGCGGGCGTCATCGCGACGGTTAACGTCTCACTCGAGCCTTTTGCGTTGTGCAATTTCGGCTGCACCATTGGCCACGAAGCCCGGATCGGATCGGGATCGGTAATAAATCCGGGAGCCAATATTTCCGGAGGAGTCGTGATCGGCGCTGCTGCGTTGATCGGCACCGGGGCGCAGGTCTTGCAGTATTTGCACGTCGGCGCGGGCTCGATCGTAGGCGCGGGTGCCGTTGTCACCAGTGATGTCCTCGCAAACACCACGGTTGTTGGTATCCCGGCACGCCCTGACCGACTTCCGTCCGAGGCGCAACAACTCAACTACCCGGCCTAACGAGAAACATTCCTGTCGGCTCCGCGTAACCTCTTGGGCGAAGCGATTGATCAATGCGGATTTTCCCTACTAGCGCTTATTCAGACCCGGAGCCACTCCAATCATTTCTCTGCCTTGCCCGCTATGGCAGGCAGCACCGCTTGACGGCGAACGTAGATGAAGCTGATGCAATTCTCTTCGTGGAAAACTCCCGATATCATGACGACCCCTTCTTTTCTCGCCTGACGCGCCATCCATTAGTCGTCCATCACCGTGAGCGCTGTTTTATGTACAACGAGCACGACCGTCCCTGGTGCTTGCTTCCAGGTCTCTATTGCTCCATGCCTCGAAGATGGTTCGACTGTACACGACAGAGCGCAACTCGATACGTCAGATTGTTGAATCCTGTCGATACGACCCTGTCGGACAAGCCGGATGTTTTGTTTTCGTTCCTCGGTAATTCGCAGATCGCATTGCGGAGGGAGATCTTAAAGCTGAAGAATCCAAGAGCGATCCTTGAGGACACGAGTACTTTCAATGCCTTCTTCGCCGAAGAGCGCACAAACAACCACGCGCGATATGCCAACGTTTTGCGGCGCTCGAAGTTCGTACTTTGTCCGCGTGGCAGTGGAACTAGCTCCTTCCGCCTCTTTGAAACGCTGCGGGCAGGGCGTGTGCCAATCATCATATCGGACCAGTGGGTGGCTCCCGAAGGTCCGAACTGGTCCAGCTGCTCACTCCAGGTACAGGAGCGAAACATCGCAGAAATCGGACCCTTGGCGTTGAACATGGAAGGTCGTTGGCCGGAAATGGCCGATGCTGCAAGACAAGTTTGGAACGACTGGTTTTCGGATGAAGTTCTGTTTGATCGTTTCGGAGATGCGTTGGCCGCCATTTTGGAGAGGAGGGTGATTCCAGAATTCGCGGCACAACGTATTCCCAACATCCTCGAATGGGATTGGCGGCTGCGCCGTGGAGTCCATCACCTGAGTTCACGCTTTCCCTGGAATCGTAGGGCCACGCACAGAAATGTCTTGGCAGGCGGCGACAAGATTGCCACTTCGCACGCGGCTCAAGCCGAATGAGTGAAATGTACAGCACCACCTTAGCGGAAGCCGAAACAGTAACCGGTTTTGAACTGCCGGTGCGGTCGCACGTGTCGCAATTGGCGCGCAAGGGACTCAACTGGTCGTTCGTCATCCTGCCGGCAAGATATTTGCTTTCAATGGCGAGCACGGCGGTTCTGGCAAGACTGCTTTCCCCCGCGGACTATGGCTTGCTGGGCATGGTCGTAACCATCACAGTTCTGGGCCAAGCCATATCGGATTTCGGATTGTCATGGGCGACAGTGCAGCGAGAACGACTCGATCGCAACCAGATCGACGCTCTCTTTCTTATTAACGCCGTCTTCGGATTGTTCCTGACTGCTCTGTGTTTTCTGTCTGCACCTTACGTCTCAGCCTTCTATCACCATCCGGAGCTTACGAAGATTATCGTTGCGGCCAGTGGAACGCTCTTCTTGTCCTCTTTAGCTGTTCAACCAACCGCATTGCTGGTTCGCCAAATGAAGCTCAAAGAGCTTAATTTATCCGCTCTGTGCTCATTGGTGATCTCGGCGGTCGTCACGATTGTGATGGCTAAGCTGGGGTGCGGATACTGGGCGCTTGTGGTTCAACTTGTTCTCCAGCAGGCCATGACCACCATGCTGTCATTTCCGCTGAGCGGATATTTCCCAAAGTTCCCCGCGCACTTGCTGAATATCGGTACGCTCTTAACGTTCGGCGGGTACTCGGCAGCTTACGGAATGGTCAATTATCTTGCCCGGAATCTTGACAACGTGCTGGTCGGCAAGTTCTGGGGCGCGACCGCTCTGGGATATTATTCGCGCGCGTACTTTCTGATGACTCTGCCCGGCATGCTGGTGATGAGTGTGTTCAGTGGCGTGCTGATTCCGGCCATGGCGTCCTTACGGAATGAACCCGCGCGGATGCAATCAGCCTATCTTCGTGCCCTTCGCTGGATCACGGTTTTGGGCTGCTCCCTGGCTGTCGGCTTGGCAACAACGGCACCGGAAATCGTAGATTTCGTTTACGGCGAAAAATGGCATGCGGTAGTGCCCATCCTCCTATGGCTTTCGGCCGCCAGCATCCTTCAGCCCATACAAAATACGTCCCAGTGGCTATTCATCGTAGCGGAACGTGGCCGCGGGATGTTCCTCATGGGCCTGGTGGTTGCTGGATCCGCCACTTTAGCTTTTGCTCTAGGTATCCGCTCGGGACCCATTGGGGTGGCCCGCGCCTACGCCATCTCCAACACGATCATTGCCTATCCCATTCTTGTGATGGGACATCGGGCTTGCGGCTTGGACATTAAGAAAACGATCGCCGAGAGTGCTCCTTTACTGCTTTGCGCGCTCGTTATGGGCGGGGTTGTTTGGCTGGTTGGACTTGGATCCGGCGCCGCCGGCATGGGTCCACATGGCCGTCTCGCCCTGAAAGTGATTGTTGGAATCGCCGTTTACCTGGGCTGCCTGAGGCAACTCGCCTACCCTACTTATTCCGAAATGTTGGCCCACGTAAATCTTTAGCCATGCTTCACGTCCACGTTATCGACGAACTCCGCATCGGCGGCGCTCAAACTCACCTGATCACCATGTTGCGAGAAGCTGTCAAATACCCCGGCATTGAGCATCACGTCGTGACCTTGTTCGGGGATGGAGAACTCAGCGAAGAGATTCGCCAGTTTGGAATTCAGGTGCATGTTCTGGATCTGCGCCCGCATTTCCGTAAGAGAGCATTCTTTGCTGCGATCGCTGAAGTCCAGACGTTATTGGAAAGCCTCCGGCCGGATTTGGCGGAAGCGCACCTGACATGGAGCCGTTTCATTGCGTTGTTTGCGGCGTGGCGCGCAGGGGTGCCACTACGAATCGGCTTCGAACAGGGCGATCTTTACATGAGTTCGTGGAAATGTCGAGTGGCTAACTTTTTCGCGCAATCCTTCACACATCGCATTGTAGTCTGCAGCCAAGCACTCGGCGATTGGGTCCACCGCACGCACGGCATCTCTCACTCAAGACTGTTGGTCATGCATAACTGCGTCGACCTGGCGCGCTTTAGCAAAAATGGACCAAAGGCGCAAGACATTGAGTTTCCCGAGAAAACGACCGTGTTCTGTGCCGTTGGAACCCTCGGCCGTGGTGTTAACAAGCGTGTAGATGTTTGTATCCATGCGCTAGCAATGGCGCGCTCGGCTGGCGCCCAGGCGGCACTGGTGATTTGCGGCGATGGAGAACAACGGAACGAACTCAAAGAGCTTGCACAGTCATTGGGCATCGCTTCTCACGTGAAGTTCCTGGGAACCCGCTCGGATGTGGCTCAGGTATTGCGCGCCTGTCACGTGTTCTGCCATGCGGCCCCATTTGAGCCTTTCGGAATTGTAGCGATTGAAGCGATGGCCGTGGGGCTTCCCGTCGTCGTGCCAAATTCGGGTGGGGTACGAGAAACCGTGGAACATGGCGTGAATGGCCTGCTTTATCCAGCCTTGAATCATCAAGCGCTGGGCGAAGCGATGGTCACATTCGCCAACCAGCCAGCCTTGCGTGAATCCATGGGCATGGCTAGCCGCAAGATCGTGGAAGAACGACTTTCAGTTCAGCAGTATCTTTCGAGGCTCTATCAGGTCTATGGCGTCGATGTTGCTAACAATACAGCAGCCGTGGGAGCTAGTGCGTGAAGCGCTCGGTGCTCATCGTTACACCTTTCTTTGCGCCTCAAAACCATGCGGCAGTGTTCCGTGCGTACAAATTGGCGAAGTACCTTCCCCAGTTCGGTTGGAAACCAGTCGTTCTCACGGTAGATACGCACTACGAATTCAATGAAGATGCTGCCCTGCTCACAGATCTGCCAGACGAAGTCGAAGTGATACGCGCCCGATATATTGAACCAACTTTGAGAGGCGTGCGAATGGCGCTGGGCGGGCGAGATAGAACATTCAAAGCCACAATACCAGGAAACTCAGCCGGCGAGAACACCTATGCAACTGCGGGCCATGATTCCACTGCCAAGAGAGCTTATCACTTTTTGGTTGCGAATTGGCTGCAGGTCCCTGACGCCTATTGGACATGGGCGAATACGGCGATTATCACTGGCAAGAGACTTCTCCGAGAGCGCGGAATCAGTATTGTACTTACCACCGCCCCACCTTTTTCTTCATTCGTAGTGGGGAAAGCGCTGCAGAACGCCGGGGCGAAATGGATTGCCGATTTCCGGGATCCGCTTGCATACACCCAAAGACTATCAAGCGACACGGCTCGCGTTTATCAACAGCAGCGGAAGATTGTCAGAGATACTCTTGAAAGCGCGGATGCCATCACTTTAGCCGCTTCCAGTTTCCAGAGCATTTATTTCGACATGTTTGGAAAGCGAGGTGTCGACCCTGTCTTCATCCCCACGGGTATGGACGCAGATCTCGCGCCAGTAGTTGATGACGTCAGGCAACGACATCCATATCTCATATTCGCTGGAGAGTATCTCTCAGACTATGACAGCGCTTTTCTCGAAGCATTCGAATGTGCGATCAAACAACCGGAGGTCAAACGGACAGGGATCAAATTGTTGATCGTCGGAACGCTGGAACTGAACCGCACTCGGGTGATGCCCTTAATCGATAAGTTAAAACTCCAGGGCCACGTTGTGTTCGTGGACCAAAGGCCACAGCGTGAGGTGTACGAGTTGCTAAAAGGGGCACATGCTGGCGTTGTAATCCCGGGCACTCGCGCTTACTGGTGGACGACCTTTGCCAAGATGACTGACTGCATTGGCATGCGCAAGCCGGTTGTGGCAGTTGTTCCTGACCCGTCCGAGGCCCGCACTGCTTTGACCCGCAGCCGGCTCGGCATTTTTCTGGATGGTTCCCCAGAAAACCGAGCAGAGATTCTTTCTGACTTCTTGCTCGGTAAACACAAGTTGCCAGTTCCTGATGAAGGCGAATGCGAACGCTACACGGCTCGCCGTCAAGTGCAGTCTTTTGTGGAGTTATTCGAATCTCTGTCGGCGCGCAGCCAGGCTTATATGCAATGACTTGCTACAGACTTGCATGCGCTGCGCTCCTGCTTTTGATTGGCCGCGTTACAGGTTTTGCAATATCGAGTCCCGCTGCGACTCGAACGTATTACATCTCGGCAACTTCCGGCAACGACAGCAACGACGGCATGAGTCCTGAGAAAGCCTGGCAACATTTGTCGAAGATTTACCTCAAGTCGTTTTCCAAGGACGCATTCCAACCGGGCGACACCATCCGGCTGAAGCGCGGAGATCAATGGGATGGCCAGGTTCGCATCCAGGGCAACGGCACCGCAGAAAAACCGATCACGCTTGGCGCGTATGGTGAGGGTCCAAAGCCGCTGATCTACGGCGATAACCAAGGCGCCCGTTGGGAGCCTGTTAGCGGTCACAACGGAATCTACACAATCGGCATGGGGGAAGGAAGTATCCTCGGACCAATTTTCATGGATGGCAAGGCTCTGAAGACTATCTACCCGGTCGGATCGTTGAACCGTAATGAAGGTATGGAAGCATTCCTAGCGAGATTGCAGCCGGGAACGCTGGCAGGACAGTTTGGCGGCAGGCTTTGGGTTCGAATGATTGATAAAGAGCGGCCCAATGAAACAATCCGTACTTTTCGAGCCGCCGGAATTTCTGTTGCCAACTCCAGTTATGTCCAGATTGAAAACTTGGATATCCGACGATCTTATGTTGGCATCGACATTTCGAACTCACAGCACGTATTCGTACATCACAATGACATTCAGGATGTTCTCGGAATCGGCATCTATCTTCGATCAGGAGACGTCGACTGCAGGGTTGAAAGCAACACGGTTTTTCGCAGTGGCAACACGGCCCTATATGTTTTGAAGGGCTCGAGCAATACATTCCGCGACAACTGGGTGTCGCATGTGGATACCAATATTCTGGGAATTCGCGTGAGCGGGGACGGCATGGGTGTCGGCCTGCAGGAATCGCAGAAGAACCTCGTCGAGTACAACTACTTTGCTCATAGCGGCGGAATGGATTTCTATTACGAAGAAGGAAGCACCGTTCGATACAACTATCTTTCTGATGTGCGGTCCGCAGGCGCTCCCCATGGAGTGAATCTTAGCGTCTATGGAAACATTTACAACTTCGGGGGCCCGACGGGAAAGCCCGGATCCAGGGGAGTAAACGCAGTAGCGACAGGCCCGGGAACGATCAGCGTATTCAATAACACAATCTTTAATGCGTCTGGTTTCCTCCTAATGGGTTCCTCGAATAAGGGCGGCGAGATTATATTTTCAGACAACATTGCGTTCTCGGCGATGCCCGGAACCGCGATGACCGCGTTCGGAGCCAATGTGGCATCGAATCACAATTGTTTCTGGACGCCCGGCCAGCCGGTTTTTCGCTACAACAACGCTAGCTTCTCATCACTCGAAACGTATCAGGCAGGAAGTGGTCTTGATCGAGACTCTATTTTCTCTAACCCGCAGCTTCTCAGCTCAACACCGGTTACACCTCTTGATTTTCGTATTGATCCAAGCTCAGCATGCAACGCGGCCGCTGTGAATACTCTTCCATCGGACCCGGCCGGCGGCCGTACCTACGATCACGATCAAATCGCCATGGGCGAGCCCGTCATCGGAGCCTTGCAAGTACGTAAGCCGACAAACCGAGCGGCCTCTACCCAGACATGTAACTCTCATTGCGATCGACATCCGTTTGCCGTTGCGAGCGGCGTCTATCTTGTGCGGCTAAAGTTTGCCTCCAGCGTGCTATCCGGGAAAAACCGTGAGTTCAGTTTGTTCTTAAATGGCAGGAAAGTGACGGCAGTGTTCGAGCCCTCCGAAACCGGCGGCCCGGACGATATACTTCTTCGATACTTTCTCGTGCGTCCGGGCGGCGCATCGATTGCGCTCGAACCGGATACAACTGACGATACATCCGTTGTCACCGAAGTAGCCATCACGTTATTCGACACCGCTCATGGCGATGGACCGCAAGTCGTTCCCTGGTAATTCCGCAGCTTCCTAAATGACAGCCTCAAACCAAGGCGAACTTCTTCTCTTCGCGTTTGAATATCCGCCGGTTTCTGGTGGGATCGCTAGATTGTGTGCGGGAATCGGCGAGAGCTTAGAACGAGGTAGAGTCAATGCGCGCGTACTCACACAAGGTTGCGCCGTTCCTGTCTCCGATGCTTCTGTGCCGGAGATTCGCGTGGATTCCCGACGGCCCATTCGCGAGTGGCGCGCATTTCAGTGGCTGCGGAAAGAGATGCGCAAAGCTTCCGAGTTCCGCCGAACCACAATCTGTGGAGTCTGGTATCCCGAGGGGTTGATCGCGTATCTTGCCGGAGTTCGCTCACTTGTCATTCTCGCTCATGGAGCAGAACTGCTGCCACCCGTTGACCAGTGGAGGCGGCCGTTCTGGAATGCTCTGCAGCGTCTCGTGTTGGAAAATGCGAATCTCGTGATCGCCAACAGTGAATATACGCACCGGCTTGTATCTAGCGTGGCTCCCAAAGCACACGTAAAAACGCTCCCACTAGCGGTCGATCCTGATCGCTTTGCACCAGGAGACCGCGAGGCTGCCAAAACGAAATTTGGCCTGTCGGGCAAACGAGTGCTCTGCACAGTGTCTCGCATTCATCAGTACAAAGCGCACGACACCGTCTTGCGCGCGATTGCAAGCCTCGCTCCTGATGAGCGCGAGCAACTCGTATACTTGGTCGTCGGCGAAGGCCCCCACGAGGAAGCATTGAGACAACAAGCCGTAGAACTTGGAATCGAGTCCCACGTGCGCTGGCTTGGATTTGTTTCCGACGAAGACTTGCATGAAGTCTATTGGGCGTCCGATTTGTTCGTACTCTGCACCCGTGATGCTCCCAAAGAGCGGGCAGTTGAGGGATTTGGGCTGGTTTTCTTGGAGGCACAATCGTGCGGTGTTCCTGTCGTTGGTACTCGGACTGGCGGTATTCCAGAGGCCATTAAGGATGGTGAAGGTGGATGGCTGATAGAGCAGGGCGATTGCTCGAAGCTTACTGAGATCATTCGCCGGTTGGTACATTCGCCAGAACTATTTTGCGTTGCTGGAACACAAGCTCGCCAGCGCGTTCTCCGCGGGAACACGTGGAACCTATACATGCAGCGATTCCTGGCGCTTTTGCAAGCCACTGAAATCACCCATCAACAGACGCCAGCACGGATCGCCGCGGCTCACGGACTCTAGCAGCAACCCAGAAGACCACCTCATGGATCTGATCGCTCAAGAACTTTGTCGGAAATCCATCGACGAGGTGCACCAGCGCCTCAAATCGATCAGCGTGCTTTCCCGGACGCAGTTGAGCGAGCTTCACTTTGACTGGGAAGTTGTCTACGCCGCGGCTATCAAGAAGTCGTCACCCGGATCTGTCGAACGCGAGGCACTGTTTACAACTGCGTATGGCGGTCTCACTACGATTTTGCGTGAGATGCGGGCGCGGGATGGCCACGACCTCGATGCACCAATGGGTTTCAATGCGGCTCATTTCAATAGCATCGTCGACATCGTCGGTCCACCGCCTCGAACCATGCTCGATGTTGGGTGCAGCACCGGTACGCTCGTGCGAATGCTTATTGCGGATGGATACGACGCATACGGCATCGATATTTCTGAGGATTTGGTCAGCAAAGCAAGGGAGCTAGCCAACAGTACTTTTAGGCAGGATCTTTCCGGAAGGTTCTCGGCAGGAAATTTTCTTCGCCACGATTTTGGCGATCGAACGTTCGATTTTATCCACAGTAATGACGTGCTTGAGCATATTCACTGGGACGAAGCAATCGATTTTCTCTCAAAATGCCACAGGCTCATGCGCCCGGGCGGCGTTTTATGGTTGATTACGCCGAATCGACTAACCGGACCTGGTGATGCCACCACGCTGACGTTTCCATGGGGCACTCCGGCAATCGGACTGCACTTGAAAGAGTACACGCTCGCGGAACTCTCCACCTTACTGCGTCGGGCCAATTTTAGTCGGGTGGAGTCCAGGCTTTTCGGAGCGGGTAGGGCCCGCCGCCCAACAAAACCGAGAACGATTTACGCGAGCCTTAAGCGAGCGGCGGAGCCAGTATTAGCCGGCATTCCCTACCCGGTCCGGAAACGAATCATGGGAGTCCTTGACTACTCGCTTACCATTGCGCGGGCATAAGTGCCAGATCGACGCCCACAAAGTCCGAGCATCGTTATGCATCGACAGATACGAGGAGTCACCGTTATCGTGCCGACTCTGAATCGCGGCGAATACGTGATTGATACCCTTCACGATTTGCTGGCCCAGGAATATCGACCAATCGAAATTCTTGTCGTAGATCAATCAAGGGATGAGGCTCCGGCACTCCTGGACTTAGTCCTTAGGCATGCTGACTTGATTTCGTATCACAAAGTGCAGTTTCGCGGATTACCCCTCGCGCGCAACTATGGGTGGCAGCGAGCCAGGTACGAAGCAGTCATTTTCGTTGACGACGATATACGCTGCGGTCCTTTCTTGGCAAGCGAACACCTACGCGGATTGACTCGGCCAAATATCGGCATGGTGGCGGGTGGAATCGATGAACGAGTTTCCTCAGAAGACAATAGTCAGGCCCCCGGACAGTTCAACTCCTGGACGGCAACCCCGCAGCGTGGCTTTAGCCCGACTGGGGATTGCTTCGTGAAGCATGTTCCTGGGGGTAACTTCTCTGCCTGGCGGTCTGTGCTACGAGCAGCGGGGGGATTTGACGAAGCGCTTGCAACCGGAGCGGCACTGTATGAAGAGACCGAACTCTGTTTGCGAGTCCGGAAGTGCGGTTTTGATATTTATTTCAATGGAAGCGCCCGTCTTCAGCACTTAGCGGCTGGGAATGGCGGATGCCGGGTTCCCGACCTCCCAGAATACATGGGATCGCTTGCACATAACCGCGCCGTGCTAATCAGACGCCATTTGCGGTGGTTTCAGACTCCCGTTGCGTACCTCCGGCTTTTTCTGCTGTTTGTCTCCTATGCGACGCACTATCACACTCTGCGCGTATTCCGTCCGGGGATTATTGGATTACTGAAAGGTGTGCAAGCCGCCAAACAACCTCCACTTTGCGGCCACTATACCGCCGAGGTGCGCTCGTGAAACGGCTCTGGCTGTTCTTCTTTCCTTTGCTTTTCATGCCCAACGCCGGTTTCTCACACCGAACCGACTTTGGCGTACTCGAAGTCTGTGACTGGCTGATTGCGCCATTCATCGTTTTGCTCATGATTGCTCCTTCAGCGAAGTATGAGCAACGGGTCGCGAAATTGAATCCGCTGTTGTGGAGCTTCTTGGTTTGGGCGTTGCTGTCAACATTGTCCATTCACTTTCGATATGAGTATCTTGACGACGTCCCCATCCTCATCGGATCTTGCCTGAAATTAGCCAGGCTCGTGCTCTTCGTGATGGCGGGAGTTCTTATTGCCAGAAAGCTTGGGGATCCAAAAGCACGTGGGGAATGGCTGTGGTCATTACTTGCGGCCTTGCTCATGCTCAGCATGGGCCTGCTGGCAAACAGCGGAGATCCCAATGCTCAGCCAACCGACGTCCTCGAAGGATACAAATCCTACAACGCCATTGTCGTCTCAGTGGCGATCCTCTGCTCTTACATTGCAGGGTTGTGGATAGACAGCGGGGGCAGTCGTAGGTGGAGGCAATGCGCAAGCGTCACAATCGCGTTTGCCGTATGCTCCGTATTCATATCCAGTTCGCTGTCGAGCCATGGGCGAGGAGGATGGCTCGCCTTCGCCGCAGGGTTCGGTTACATCCTCTTGAAAAGAACCCAGACCCTGAAGACTCTGGTGATCATTTTCATAGTTGGCCTGGTGTGCATCACCGCATACGAAATTCTTCCCAATTTCCGGTCTGTAGTTGATTTGACGCTCTCGGCTTCCGACGACGCGACGCTACAGTCAGTAGACGACGGCTCACGTATCTCGACATGGGTCCACGAAGGCCCAAAGCTCGTCAATGCGCCTCTATTAGGCACGGGGTTTTACCATCGAGCAGGGGCTTCGGGTCTGTGGGAAACCGGATCGCATAATTTCTTTCTTCAGATGTTTTTGGAGACCGGCGTCGTCGGGGGCGGCCTCCTGATTCTGATCTTCGCGCTTACTTGGCGACAGGCCGGATTAACCGCCATGAGTCGGAACAAGATCAGCGTTTCCACTCGTGCGGCCTTGATCACAGCGATCGTGGGCGGTATGAGCGGCGAGTATTTTTACGGGGGCGTTAGCGTTCTGGTAGTCTTTGCCGCCTTTGCCATGGCTGGTGCTCTTCCCACCGTGGAAGTTGTGTTCATGACTGGTAAAAGGGGCTCGCAATTCTACCGATGGCGGCAGGTAGCGTCATGACGCGTTTAATCTCCGTCATAATGCCCCTGTTCAATGCCGCCAATACGCTGCCGCTCGCACTGGCCTCTCTCCAGGCGCAGACCTGTGATAATTGGGAGTGCGTTATCGTCGACGACGGCTCCACGGATAATCCCGAACAAATCGTCGACGCAATCGGCGACTGCAGAATCCAGCGCCATCGCCTCGACCGCAACCGGGGCCGCGGCTACGCGCGCCAATGCGCTTTGGAAATGGCAAGCGGTAAGTACATTGCATTTCTTGACGCCGATGACTGGCTCTATCCAGATAAATTTCATGATCAGGTGGCATTGCTCCAGGCTGAGCCAGAGGTTGCGATGGTAAGCGCTGGCATGGCCATCTCGAACACAAATGATCAGCTAGTAGGCGTGCGAAATACAAAGGGGAGCGAACCGCTTGTACATCCTCCCCTGGCGCATCCCGGTATGCCCCCTTTGGCATTTGCGCCCTCGATGATTAAAGCCGATCTGGCGAAGCAAACCGGCTTCGATACTTCATTTCCGATCGCCGAAGATGCAGACTTTCTTTTGCGGGCATTGCTTGGCAAACAATTCGCGGTTTTGCCGGCCCCTCTGTATGTTTATCGCGAGCAGGGTTCGACCACCGTCAATAAAGTTAGTTCCGCGCTGGACTGCTGTTGCACGATGTTCCAGAAGCAAATTGACCGATATCCGTTGGCTAGCACAATCGAAATCGCCAAGGCGCGGGGAAAGCAAATGATATATCACTCTGTCGCGACCCTTGGATTATGGAATTACATGATCGCACGCCGTTCTCGAGTCCCGACGGCTGCTGATTATCAGCGATATCGAGATGCGTGGCAGACCGTTTCTAGAATTGCGGCTGGCTATGGACTGGACTAACCGTTTGACCAGCCAGACAAGCATGGCAAGTTCCACCAAAACACTTACAGTTCAATGACTACTGCGGCCGTTCGTCAGAGAATTGCGTCACCGCGCACAAAAACACAGCTGCCTTTCGCCCCTTGGCCGTATTTCGAGGCCGATGAAATCGAAGCAGTGAGCGGCGTCCTGCGTTCGGGAAAAGTGAATTATTGGACGGGCGAAGAAGGGCGCGCATTCGAACGCGAGTTCGCTGAATCTGCCGGCACGAAGTATGCCGTGTGCGTAGCCAACGGCACCGTCGCGCTAGAGTTGGCATTGTATGCTCTCGGCGTAGGCCGCGGCGACGAAGTGATTACCACTTCTCGCACCTTCATTGCGTCCGCGAGTTGCATTGTGATGCGCGGTGCTCGTCCCGTTTGCGTCGATGTGGACCCTAACAGCCAGAACATCACTGCCGAAACCATTCGCCGGGCGATCACTCCAAGAACAAAAGCGATCATCGCGGTCCACTTGGCGGGGTGGCCCTGCGATATGGATGAGATTATGCAGTTGGCAGCAGAGCATGACCTGCGAGTGATCGAAGACTGTGCGCAGGCCCAAGGTGCCATGTATAAAGGCCGAGCGGTAGGCTCGTTGGGGGACGTTGCAGCTTTTTCGTTCTGCCAGGACAAGATTATGACCACTGGCGGCGAAGGAGGAATGCTCACAACGAACGACCCCGAAGTTTGGAATCGCGCATGGAGCTATAAGGATCACGGCAAAAGCTACGATGCCGTTTACAACCGCGAGCACGGAGAAGGCTTTCGTTGGCTCCATGAATCGTTCGGCACCAACTGGCGAATGACAGAAATGCAGGCAGCCCTCGGACGCGTAGCCCTCACGAAAGTACCGCGCTGGGTCGAGACCAGACGCTGTCACGCGAAGACTTTAACCAAGACCCTTACGCGCGTGCCTGGCTTGCGAATTACTGCAGTCCCAGACAGCGTTCATCATGCATATTACAAGTATTATGCATTTCTCCGCCCCGAGATGCTGGGCAACGGATGGGACCGCAATGCCATCATGCAAGCGATCAACGCCGAGGGTGTACCTTGCTTCGTCGGAAGTTGCAGCGAGATCTACCTTGAAAAAGCGTTCGTTGCCCGCCGCAGGCATCCCAGTCTCCCCGTGGCCAAGTTGCTCGGCGAGACCAGCCTCATGTTCCTGGTTCACCCAACGCTGTCTGACGAACACATTACATTTACCGGTCAGACAATCGAAAGAGTAATGGCGAGCGCATTGAAGTAACTTAGGTCAGCCAGCAGTCGTTCACCGCAACCATCAAATCGTAAAACACGCAGATCGCTTTTCCGGATTACCCATGGCAAACGAATTCCGCAACACACCTTCTATGCTTGTCAGGCAGCGATTTTGGGCCATTACACTGTTCCATTTTTTGCTGATTGCAACCTCGATCGTAGTCGCGTGGTTGCTTCGATTTGATTTTCGAATTCCCTACCCGGCTCTGCTCTTCGGCTGCGTACCCATATTGATTTTGTTCCGAGTCGCGGCACTGGCACGTTTCAATCTCCTACACGGGTACTGGCGTCACAGTGGCGTGATCGATGTAATTGATATCGGGAAAGCGGTCGCTCTCGGCAGTCTGGCATTCTTCGTCACGACCCGCTACGTTTTTCGAAAGTATGACTTCCCGCTTTCGATCTACATAATCGAAGCAATTATTACGGCGGTGGGGTTGGCAGGGGCGCGGGTATGCGCCATGGTTCTGAAGCGTAGAGTATTCGGTGGTTCAACCGTGCAGAAGAAACGCAGAGTGATCGTCGCAGGGGCAGGCGAGGCTGCGAGCCTTCTGATACACGAAATGTTGAGAACCGAGTTCGTTGCGGTGGCATGTCTCGATGACGATGTTTTCAAGCGTGGAGCAAAAATTCATGGCGTGCCAGTAGTGGGCTCGATTGATTCTATCGGGTCGATGCTCAAGACCTACGACGCGGAAGAAGTTTTCATTGCTATTCCTTCGGCCAACGGCGCTCAAATGCAGCGCATCAGCAGAATATGCGAAGAGGCGCGCGTACGTTATCGAACCGTCCCGAATCTTCACGATCTGTTGATGGGCTGCGGTTCAATCTCGCAACTACGAGAGGTCAGCCTTGAAGATCTGCTTGGCCGTGACCCGGTCCAATTGGACCTGAGCCTGGTTCGCAACCAGCTCGCCGGGAAAGTGGTCATGGTCACTGGGGCTGCAGGCTCTATCGGCTCGGAGCTTTGCCGGCAGGTTCTGGCGTACTCTCCTGCTAAGTTGATCGTGCTGGACCAGGCGGAGACGCCGATGTTCTATTTGCAGTTGCAGCTCACAAAACAGCCGACTGGTGATCGAGTGGTGTACGCGGTCGCGGATGTCGCCAACACCTCACGCATGCGCCGAATACTCAGTGAGGGTGCAGTGGACATTATTTTTCATGCTGCGGCTTATAAGCACGTCCCACTCGTGGAGCTCAATATTCGCGGCGCGCTCACCAATAATGTGCTGGCGGTAGCCCCTTTGCTGGATGTAGCTGAGGAGTGCGGCTGTGAAGCATTCGTATTGATCTCATCTGACAAGGCCGTGGAACCGACCAGCTTCATGGGCGCCACGAAAAGGTTGGGCGAGCTCATGTTGGCAGCCCGACCAAAAAAGAACATGCGTTGCGTGTCGGTGAGATTTGGAAATGTTCTGGGGTCGCAAGGTAGCGTGATTCCGGTATTTAAGGAGCAGATTGAAAAAGAAGGTCGGGTCACAATCACACACCCGGAGACGACCAGGTTTTTCATGACTATTCCAGAAGCTGTGTCGCTGGTTTTACAGGCATTCACTATCGGTGAGCATGGCGACATTTTGGTGCTGGACATGGGCAATCCAGTCCGCATTCTCGATCTGGCGCATTCCTTGATTCGTCAGTGCGGGAAATCTCCCAGCGAGGTAGAGATCGAATTCGTCGGTCTGCGCCCAGGAGAAAAGCTGCACGAGGAACTTTTCTATCCCCGAGAAAGGCAATTGCCAACCGCCAACCGCAAAGTCAAACGGACGCAGTCTGAGATCATCCCGTGGCCTGCGCTATACGCACATTTGGAAGACCTGATCGCGTTGACCAATTCTGGAACTGAGATATCAATCCGCGCAAAGATGAAAGAAATCATCCCCGAGTATTCCTATCAAACCGAGTCTTCAGCCGTGCAGAACGAACCAGTCGACAATACTTTCTCTTCGGTGATGAACATCGAGAGAGCATTCGCCGCTGGCGCGGGCCAAGACTAAGTTAATTCACGCCGCTTCGCTTTCTCCGCCCGCCTTTGTCGCACACCCACCTTTGCGGTACGCCCTTGGCTCTTAGCCGAGGAAGATTCCGCCTTCATCAAGCCCGATCAGACGCGCCTTCCTCGGGCAGGAACCACCGCACAAACTAGACCCTTTCGCTAGCCTATCTCAGCGGCTTTGGCGGCATCGGTCCGTTCTTTCGATCCGCCCAGCGGCAACTCCAGTGTCACGCGCGAGCCGTGCGGCTGCAGGTTCGCGAGTCTGATCTCGCCATCGTGCTCTTTGACGATTCCGTAACAAATGCTCAGTCCAAGCCCAGTGCCCTTACCGACGGGTTTGGTTGTGTAGAAGGGATCGAGCGCACGATTCAAATCCTTGAAACCAGGGCCGGTATCTTCCACTTCGACGATCGCGCGATTTCCACGGGCAAAGGCACGCACTGTAATCCGTTTCGGCCCGTTCATATTTTCGACCGCATCGATCGAGTTGTTCAGCAGATTGAGCAGAATCTGCTTAAACTGGTCTTCATCCACTGCCACTCGTGGAAGATTGGATCGAATGTCGCAGAGAATCTCCAGTCCTCGCGTATGCGCGTAATAATCTCGCAACGCAAGGACATCCTTGACAACCGGGGCTAAATCGACCGTCTGACGATCCATCGTGCTCTGCCGAGAGAAGCGCAGCAGGTTTTCTACGATCTTCTTCATCCGACGGCTCTCGTTGATCAGTTTATCCAGCTTGTCACGCGCAAGCCCGGCAGGAACATCGTCAGTGAGCAGATCGCCGTAGCCCATGACGGCGGTGAGAGGGTTATTAAGCTCGTGGGCGACACCAGCCACTAATTGTCCCAAGGCCGCAAGTTTTTCCGAGCGGATCAATTGGCTCTGCAACGACTTCAGCTCCAGAGCGACGGCAAGATCAGCAGCCAGAAGCTCGATTCGCGCTAGCTCAGCAGCATTCACCGCCTCTACATCGCGCGGATCATCCAGTGCAATACATCCCAGGTAGCCACCGCGCGCGGAACATAAGGGAATCAGAAGTTCATCCCCCGTATTCCAATAAGGGTTAGGCTCGTAGCGGGCAGAACTTTTTAGAGGATCGTATTTCGCGGCCTCGGCCGCCGAGAGCACAAACGAATTCTGCCCGATCTGACGGCCGCGGTTGCAGAAGTCTTTGATGTCATCGGCCGTCCAACGGCGCGCCTTCTGCTCCAACTGCGCCAAAGCAGCTGGGGACAGTCCGCTGGCACCTGCTACCCGCAGACCGTAGCTTCCGCTGTCCAGTTGGATAACCGCGAGACGAAAATTGCTCACGTCAGTGATGGCAGAAGCGATTTCATTGCACAACAAATCCACAGTCGCACCACTCAGCAGTTGCGAGGTAATTGTCGAGAAGCGTTCCAGTTGATGATTGAGGGCGCGCTCCTTGCGCTGCATGGTCTCGATAGACTCGGACTTGTCTTCGACGATGGCTAGAATCATGCCGAACGCCACAAACAGTTTGGGAGTATTCCACAGCTCTGCGGGGACGTTCGCATGGGGTGCGATGTGATCCAGCAACATGCCTACCGGGAACACCGCACCCCAACAGAAAAATCCTCCGGCAGCGGTAAGAATCCCGGGCGAGGCGCGCCAGTAGTTCCGGCAGAGAAAAACTCCGGGCAGCGCAAAACCTAGTCCCAGGAAAGCCGTCAAACCTTCATCGAAAGAACCGTGCATGGCCGCCCGAATGGCCCAAAAGGCGGTTGCCGACCCTACCAGCGCAAGCGAAATGGCATATGCGGAGAACTTCCGCAGCCAAAAGAGAAACACAATCCCACCTACAAAACACATTAGCAAGGACAGGAGGTAGGGCCATCGCGGATGAATATCGTAACTGGCGAGAATCGCGTAGGCCACCGAAGGGATGCCAGTCACCAAAAGCATCAAGGTTCGCTTGCGCTTGTCCTCAGCAACGACTGAAACAGAGACAACGAACGCAACAGCAGCGGCTTGCAACGAACCTAGATCAATCGCCAGCAAAAACGAGCTGACATCTCCGGTCGCGGGCTCCAGCAGCTGCGCGACGAAGTGTGTAAAAATGAGGAACCATGCCACCATCCACAGTTGCAAACGCGCAGAGTGGCTATGCCGCTTCAGTGCCAGGAAAATGCCGACCAGCACGGCCACCGTTACAACAGTAGGAATTTTCTCAAGGAGCGTCATAATATAGATAAATGTAGCTCGACCAACATATGTCAATTTGCCGAAACCTCCAAGCGGTTCGGGGTTACCAAAGTAATCAGTCGCAAAAGCGTGCCCCGGCACTGAATCACCGCAACTTTCGCGATGGTTTACGGGTTAGTAATATGGGTTACGATTTTTGTTCGTTACAATTCTTGACCCATCTTTACGTGACGTCATGTCAAATAGTGATTGAATAAGCTCTTGCGGAAAATATGCATGATCCCAGCGAGTTGGTTCGACATCTAACTGGCATTTCCAGAATCCAACTCTGCCGGTCCTGTTTACATCCAACTGCTAGGTTTACTTGGAGAGAAAACTTGAAGAAGCTAACTTTGATTGCAATGCTTTTTGTATTTGCTCTTTTGGAAAGAACTGCGCATGCGCAACAGATCGACGCAGCCTTTGGCATCAGCACCATCACCTCGGGTGCAGCCAAAACAACTAATGGAGTCTTCTTTCCCACGGTAGGAGGCGGCGCGTACCCCGTCTTCAGTGCGGATTTCTTATTAGCCCACCATTTGGGAGTTGAAGGGGACGTCTCCTGGAGAGCGAGTCAGAATTTGTACGGTGGCTACCAGCCCTATCGTCCAATCTTTTACTCTTTCAATGCGATCTGGGCCCCGAAGCTTGCCACTCACATTACCGCCGAATTGCTGGCTGGTATCGGTGGCGAGAATCTTCGGTTCTACACTCCGTACACGAGTTGCGGTTACGTGACCGGTTGCACCAATTACGTTACCAGCAACCATTTCATGGGAGACTTCGGCGGCGGCATTCGAGCCTACGTTTGGCGGAGTGCATTCATTCGTCCGGAAGTGCGCCTTTACCTGATTAACAATAACGTCGAGTTCAGTTCCTCTTATGCGGCCCGGTACGGGGTCTCGCTCGGCTATAGCTTCGGTGGACGGTAGTTGCTGCGTATCCACTGAAGAAAATCGAAGGGCTAAACAAAGCATAGCTCTCGCTTGTGCGCGTCGCGGGTGGACCACGCTCCGGCACCTCTATCCGATTGCAGTGAGCGCGGACGGAATTGGTTCTGTCGTCATTTCTCCATCGACCATTCGCCAGATGTGCAAAGGATTGGCGTCCTTTAACTCATCGGGCAGAGCTGCCTGCGGAAATCCCTGATAGCAGACGGGACGACAAAAGCGAAAGATCGCTTGACTCCCCACAGACGTCGAGCGCCCGTCGGAGGTTGCGGGATACGGTCCGCCATGCACCATGGCGTGGCACACTTCGACCCCCGTCGGAAAGCCGTTGAAGACCAGCCGGCCCACTTTTCGCTCGAGAATCGCGACCAAATCGCTGAACTCGTGAAGGTCTTCCTCCGTGCCGTGGATGGTCGCGGTCAGATGGCCTTCGAGATTGCGCGCCGCTTCCAATACTTCGTCCCGGTTCGAATGACGAACTAACAAAGTTGCGGGACCGAAAATCTCCGCTGTCAAGTCTTCGTCCATCAGAAAAGACCGAGCATCGGTTTCGAAAAGCACGGCGCCTACGCTGAAGTCTCCGGCTCTCCCGGACGGCAGCTTTTCAGCCACGAGTTTCACGTTCTTTCCCATCTTGCGGGCGTTGATCGCGGCGCCATAGGAAGACCGTATCGTGGAAGTGAGCAAATGGAACGGTGCGGATTCATCGATAGACTGCTGCAGTCTCCCGATGAATTCGGTCGCTTCCGCAAGTGCGGGAAGAAAAACCAGACCCGGCTTGGTGCAAAATTGGCCTGCTCCCTGGGTGAACGAAGCGTACAGTCCTGCAGCGATGCTGTGCGCCCGCTCCCGCAGTGCACCGGGCAGAATGAAAACGGGATTCGTACTACTCATCTCGGCAAAAACTGGAATCGGATCGGGACGAGCGGCTGCCACGTCCATAAGTATTCTTCCTGCGGTCCGCGATCCGGTGAAACCGGCGCCCTTCACTAGCGGATGCTTGATCAAATCCAACCCAACCCGGTTGCCACTATCGAACAGAAGCGAAAACACTCCCTCCGGCAACTCGCATTGACGGACGGCTTGCTGCACGGCGTGGCCCACCAATTCGCTGGTGCCGGGATGCGCCGGATGCGCCTTGAAGATGACTGGATTTCCTGCCGCAAGGGCAGAAGCTGTGTCCCCGCCCGCAACCGAAAATGCCAAGGGAAAGTTACTGGCACCGAAAATGACGACCGGGCCCAAAGGCCGCAGCATGGAGCGAATATCGGGTTTCAGAGCAGGCTTGCGCTCTGGGTCCGCGCGATCGATTCGCCCCCGCACCCATGAGCCTTCCTCCACAACTTGTGCAAACAACCGCAGCTGTCCACAAGTACGTGCGGTCTCACCCTGCAGACGCGTCTTTGGTAGCGCAGTTTCCTGTTCGGCACGTTCGACAAGTTCTTCGGCAATGGATTCGATATTGGCCGCAATCGTGCGCAGAAACACGCCTCGATCCCGAGCCGGAGTTCTGTCGTAAGTCTCGAAGGCCTCATGTGCCAGACTCACAGCGCGATCAACTTCTTCGGGACTAGCAGCGAAAAAGCCCGGTTCAAGATGTTCGCCGCTTATTGGATTCGTGGCGTGGAAGAATTCCTGCGTAGCCGCGCTAGACTGGAAACCGACTATCGACCTACCAGTGAGTTTCATGCTTTAGTGCTCCGGAACGTAGCTGATCGCGCTTTGCGGCCGGGAACGCAGAGTGTCTCGAATAATTGTTCTGGTCTGCTCGAGTTCATCGCCCGCCAACTCGAGACGCGGCGGACGTACGCGCGCGTTCCCAATCCCAACTTCTGCCTGCACCAACTTGATGAGTTGGACGAAGTTTGGCGTGGTGTCCATGCGGAGCAAGGGCAAGAACCAGCGATACAGTTCGAACGCCTTGTCGCTTTCCCGGTTCATGCCAAAGTTGAAAAGATCGACGGATTCGCGTGGCAATGCATTGGCCAAGCCCGCAATCCATCCGGTCGCACCTACCCCAATCGCTTCGAGCACCGCGTCATCCACGCCGACAAATATTTCCAGACGCCGGTCCAGCAACGCGCGAATAGCAGACACCCGCCTGACGTCGGTGCTCGATTCCTTCACCGCCTCGAAGTTTTCGTGCTTCGCTGCGAGCTCCTGAATCTGCGCAGGAAGAAAGTCGGTGCCGTACGCCACCGGGTTGTTGTAGAGCATGCAGGAAAGTGGCGTGGCCTCGAACACTGCCGCGACGTGCGTCTTCATTTCGCGCCAGTTGCCTTGATAAACGTACGGCGGCAAGACCATGAGAGCATCGCAGCCCAAATCCGCAGCTGCCTTAGCGATGGTCACAGCTTCAGAGGTAGAGAGCGCCGAAACCGAAGCCACCACGGGGCTGCGTCCGTGCACCGCACCACCAAGAGTACGCAGAACCTGCAACTTTTCTTCTAGCGATAAGGTCGCACCCTCGCCCAGCGAGCCCAGCGCGACGATGCCTGCGCACCCATTCTCCAAAAGCCACCGGCAATGTTCTGCCATGAAGCGATGGTCTATTCGGAGATCCTCAGTAAAACTAGTTGTGATGGCGGGCATCACGCCCTTCCAATTCATCAGCGTCCTCCTTTGGCTTCGCAGAGTTCTTGCCTTGAGTCACCGATCAACCCGGCCAAGCTTTCGACGCAAACGGGAAAAATCGGCGGCCGCACCGAATCCGGATTCCACGCGAAAAGGAATTGTGTCGCCGGTCCGCAGATCCGACCTTGACAAGGTCCCATGCCACAGCGGGTTTGAAGCTTGGCTGCGCGCCAGCCCGCGTGGTCGCGAAGATGGGAGTAGCGAACGTCCTCGCAGCGGCAAACTATCGTTTCGGCCGAGGGAAGGTTCCGGAGTTCCGAGCGTAGCCGAAAAGTACGGTCGAGACTCCGCGCGAAGCGACGCAGCTTTTCTCGTCTGCCGAATAAACTGCTCGCCTCCACTAGGCGCCCGGCCGCGGCCAGCCCCGCGACCTCGCCCTCAACCAGCGATAACTCAACGCCTCCGATGCCCGTCGGTTCGCCTGCACAGAAAACTTCCGAGACGGTCGTTCTTTGAAAATCATCGACCTGCACGAAGCCATTTTGAATCTGACAACCGAGCAGCAGCGATAATTCGATGTTGGGCACGAGATGAAAACCACAAGCGAGGTAATCGCACGGGATAGTCTCCAACTTGCCACTTCGCGAAATCGTTACTGACTCAGTCGTAGCCCTGCCGCTAGCAGCAATCGGCCAGCTACTTGCGCTGAACTTTGTCCCTGCAAGCTCCTTCTTCAGTTGTAGCCCCTGGATAATCTTGTCCGGCACCGAAAGCAGCGCCATGCCAAACCGGGCCAGGTTCGCCCACGACGCCTGCTCGCAAATGATCGGAATCTCGGCACCGTGCTGGCGTAAATATGCAGCGGCGGCGAGCAAGAGCGGACCCGTGCCGGCGACAACAACTCGCTTGCCCCGTATCGGAAGGCCGCACTTTACCATCGCCTGCAAGCCGCCCACGCCCATGACATTCGGCAAAGTCCATCCAGGAAAGGGCAAGAATCTCTCGCGTGCTCCGGTCGCCAGTATTAGCTTCTTGTAACTCAATTCCTGGAGACGGTCATCACTCTCGGCCAGCAAGACGCACGGTTCGGGTTGATGAAAAACTCTGCCACGCAGCACACTGACACCCGACGACCGCAGCCGCCCAATCCATCCTGAAACCTCAGACCCTGCTTCTGACTCACCCCGCCAAATTTGCCCGCCCAGCGTCGCGTTGTCATCGACGATGCCAATCCTTTGGCCGGACTCCGCCGCCCAGGCCGCCGCAGCGATGCCTGCGGGTCCGCCGCCGACCACGAGGAGGTCGAACCGCTGTCGCATCGACCTACTCATTGGTCCTCAGTTCCATACCCTGTTCGCACAAAATCTGGCAGCCCGGGCGGTGCGGTTTTCCATTGACGGCCACGCGACACTCAAAGCAAATACCCATCCCACAGAGAGGACCGCGCGGTTCCCCGCCTACGGAAGTTCGGCAGGCTTGCCCAGCCATCGCCATTGCAACCGCGACGGTCGTACCTGAAGGCACGACAATCGGCGCTCCGTTAACCGTCACGGTGACTTGACTAGACATGCGCGTGTTCCTTGGCCACTCGCGACGGCAAGTACGGTTCGATCGGAATTTCCGGTTTCGTGCCCGTGATTTGATCGACAAGGATTCGAGCGGTGGCAAGCGACGTCGTAATGCCCAGACCCTCGTGGCCGGTCGCCAGGAACAAAGACGCATCGCTCGGCCACGGCCCGATCAACGGAAGCTTGTCAGGGGTCGCGGCGCGGAATCCAGTCCAGGCGCGTATCGCTGACATCAGCGCCAGCCCCGGCATATATTCCTGCGCGCGCCGCAGCATGCGCGCCAGTATCCCGCTATCCACTTCCCCCTCGTCCGCCCCGTATTGCCTCGAAGATCCGATCAAAATCTGGCCGGTGCGGCGGGGCTGGACGTTGAACGCAACCGAATCGCTCCTAATCGAGTGCGCACTCTTCAAGTACCCAAGCTCTACCAGCTGATGCCGCAGGAATCCTGCATAGCGATCGGTGATGACCAGGTGCCCTTTTCTCTTCTTGATTTCAACGCCCGGCGTGAGCTCAGGTGCGCAAGTTCCCGCCGCGTTCACCACGATCTTTGCATGTATCTCAAAACCGTCGGTCATTCGCACTCGCCCCTGTCCCGCCAGTGCAACGGAGTGACCAAGATGAAGCTTTGCCCCCCGTTCCTGCGCGCGTTCCATCAAGAGGCGGGCAGCGCAAGGCGGATAGAGCACAGCGTCTTCCGTCACCAACAGTCCTCCAACTAGTCCCCCTCTCAAGTTCGGCTCAAGACGCATTAAAGTTTGCGAGTCTAACACCTCGGTCGGAACATCTCGCTGGCCGTAGTAATCCCGCTTGCGTCGAACTTCGCCCATCTCTTCTTCGTCGGCCGCAACCCAAATCGTGCCGCACTGGTCGTATTCAACGTCCGCTGGCAACTCAGGACGCAATTTCTGCCATAGTTGCTGCGAGTAACGCGTCAGAGTGAACTGGGCTTCGGAGTCATCCATCGTGACAATGTGGCCCATGCCTGCCGCCGTCGCGCCACCGCCGACCATCTCGCGATCCACGATTGCAACGCCCATACCCCGGCGCGCAAATTCGTCCGCACAAGCCGCGCCTACAATGCCCGCGCCCACGATGGCCACGTCATAGGTCCCGTGGCTCATTCCCGAATGCCCATGCATAACGGATCGCGCGGATCAAACACCAGTTCAGCCTCGGAGTTCACGAATGCGGATCCGGTGATGCTCGGATACACCTTGCCATCCTGCACTTTGACCGTACCTTCAAACAGGCTGCCCGTAATGCTCTCCTGTCTCCAGGTGCGACCTTCGCGAATTTTCCCGTCGGCATACAGACAAGCCAATTTGGCGCTTGTCCCCGTGCCGCACGGAGAACGATCATAGGCTTTGCCAGGACAGAGCACGAAATTCCTGCTGTCGGCTTCCGCATTTTGGGGCGGGCCAAACAGCTCAATGTGATCAATCTCCTGACCTCCAGTGCCGGTAATGCCATTCGCGCGGAGAGCCTGGCGAATCGCCCAAGTGAAACTGGTCAGCGCTTCAATGTTATCCAGCGTCAATTGGTGATCGCGAACATCGTGATCGCGAACCAAGTAGAACCAGTTTCCGCCCCAAGCCACGTCACCTTTCACCCTGCCATAACCCGGCACGTCGATCGCCACGTTCGCCGCCAGCCGATAACTTGCGACGTTATTTACGGTGACCTCACCGTTTTCGTGCAGAATCGTGCCCACTGTTCCGACGGGAGTCTCGATTCGGTGCTCTCCCGGTTCGATGCGCCCCAGATATGCCAACGTGGCCACGAGACCGATCGTGCCGTGGCCACACATTCCCAAGTAACCGACGTTATTAAAAAAGATCACTCCCGCAGCACACCCAGGATCCATGGGTTCGCACAACAGCGCACCCACCATCACGTCCGAACCCCTCGGTTCGTGGACCACGGCGGATCGAAAACAATCGTGTTGGCTGCGAAAGCGCTCCAGCCTCTCCGACACCGGACCGACGCTCAAGTCAGGGCCGCCGCTGACGACTACCCGCGTCGGTTCGCCCCCGGTGTGGGAATCGATCACACGGACTCTCCGGTATTCTTTACTGGTCATTGCGCGTTCCGATCGGGCTGGAGACTGTGCCCGAGAAATCCATTCTAGGCGATGCGAGGCCGTGTCTTGAAATAAGCAACCGTAAACAGAACGCCAAGCAATAAATCGCTTCCGACGAAGACGAGATCTGAAGGGTGCATGCGTCCCTGTAAGACCAGAACGACCACAGGCGCGACGTAACTGACTTTTTCAAGCAGCGAAGGAATCATTAACGGTCGATAGCGCGCCGGGTCCGTCGCGATAACGAAAAACACGATCTGCCATACCAAGCCCGCCCCCACGAATCCGTAGAAAAATCCTGGATGCGTGATGGGCGGCGGATCTTGTCGGCCGATCAGATCAAACATGAAGTAGAGCGGGGCGAGAACCAGCACGCCCCAAATGCCGGCAATCCAAAACACAATCTTGGCGAATTTCATGGCTAGCCCCTCGTCCAAGCGTGCCAGAAATTCTATAGGAGGGCGGCCGATGAAACCAATTCTCCGGGCTCGGTTTGGATACAATAGGACGCATGACAGACACTCTGATTATTGCCGGCCGCGAGTTCCGTTCGCGGCTCATTGTGGGCACAGGGAAATATAAGTCATTTCAGGAAACCGCGCGCGCCCTCGAAGCGAGCGGAGCGGAGATGGTGACGGTGGCCGTGCGCCGGGTCAATCTCGATCGCAGCAAAGAATCTCTGCTTGACTACATTGATGCCAAGAAATACTTCCTGCTGCCCAACACAGCCGGTTGCTACACCGCCGACGAGGCCATTCGCGCGGCGCGTCTGGGACGCGAGGTTGGTCTCTCCGATTGGGTCAAACTCGAAGTCATCGGCGATCTGGCAACCCTCTATCCGGACGTGCAGGCCACGCTCGAAGCAACCCAGGTTTTGGTGAAGGAAGGTTTCACGGTGCTGCCCTACACCTCGGACGACATCGTGTTCGCCAAGCGCCTGCTCGATGCCGGCGCCAGCGCGATTATGCCCCTGGGAGCTCCCATCGGCAGCGGCTTGGGGATACAGAACGCCGCCCACATCCGCATCCTGCGAGAGATGATTACAGGTGTGCCATTGATTCTCGATGCCGGCGTCGGCACAGCTTCGGATGCGGTGATTGCGATGGAACTGGGCGCCGACGCAGTCTTAATGAATACCGGAATCGCCGGCGCACAAGATGCGGTGCTGATGGCAGAAGCTATGAAACACGCCGTGCTTGCGGGACGTCAAGCGTACCTCGCCGGGCGTATGCCGAAGAAGCTCTACGCCACCGCAAGCTCGCCCTTAGAAGGCGTCGTGCGTTAACTTTCGTCCCCAAAACAAAGGGCGGCATCGAGCCGCCCATGCAAAGACTCTTACAAATCAGATCATCTTCACACTGGAGATGTGAATGGTGTCTCCCGTCATTGACCCCGTGACCGCCACGTGATGTCCTTCATGTCCCTTCAACACATCCGGGTTGTCGACGTTCACGATTTTTTGGTCACCATCAGTGACAATCACCGCTTTCGCGCCCTTTCCCAGGCACTTGGTCATGCAGGCTGCGTGGCTCGCGTCGGCGCCTTTGGCGCCACACATTGAGTCAGTCACGTACCCATTCACAGTCGTAGACTTGTCCGCCGCTGAGGCTATCGCAACCATGAAGAACAACATCGAGACGGCAGCACAACTCATCAATACTTTTTTCATAGCACACCTCTTCTAGCGGTCAGGCCGCAGATTTTTTGAAACGAATATTACCTTGCTCGGCATTCCGCTGCGCACACGCAAATCACCAGCAATGCATAACTGTCGCAATGCCTGCAATCAAGGAATTGATGAGAACTATATCACAAACTTATTGGAGCAAAACTCTCGAAGGGCCGCTTATTTCCGGGCTGCGTTGGTCTCTGGCCTTTGAGGATGCACCGGCGGCGGCGCGACATAAACCACTTCGCCCGGACGCGCATAGTGCAACTGCTCTCGAGCCTCTCTCTCAATCGTGTTGGGATCCGGCGCCTGCAGGGACTTCACCTGCTGCGTGTACCGGTCGTTCTCTTTTTGCAAGCTATCAATTTCCTTCTGCAGGCTTTGGTATTCGGCCTTCTTCTGCCGATAAACCACCATGCCGTTGGCGCCAAACATCACGTGGGCAAACAGCCATATGGTGAGCACGGCCACCGCGCCCGTAGCCAGACGGCGTCGCATGCCATACAGCAATGTCAACGTCGGGCGAAGTCTCTCCATGCTCCGGTCTGCCCACGCCTCCGCTTCGGGAGCTCGCTCCACCAGGGTCCGCAGGCGGTCTTCGGGGCGCGGCAATACTCGGATTTTGGGGAGACGCCCGATTCGAAGATTCATTAATTGGCCGCCGTGCGACTTCCTTCATCTTGCGGACGAGGATGTCGCGAGGATTCCATCCCAGTTTCCCAGTGAACGTCTCTTCAGTTCCGCCGTCAAGCGGAACTTGTCTCCCTAGGAATGAGGGGAATCAACTTTGACAAATTGCTCGGCGATTGCCAGCGTCTCGGAGATGACGGTCTCAAAAATGGTAGTCTTTGAACTGAAGGCTGATTTGATATATGACCGACAAGAGAATCGTCATGACAACCGCCGGCTCCGTCGATGAAGCGCGCCGGATTGCGGAAACATTGGTCGACCACAAGCTCGCCGCCTGCGTCAACATCGTTCCCAAGATCGTGTCGATTTATCGTTGGAAGGGGAAAGTGGAAGAGGCTGAAGAATGGTTGCTGTGGATCAAAACCGCCGCTCCCTTCGACCGGGTGCGCGACGCCATCCTCGAAATGCATTCCTACGAACTGCCGGAATGTTTGTCGATTTCGATTGAAGACGGCAGCCCAGAGTATCTCAAGTGGCTTGAGGATTCCTCGAAGTGATTTCTAGCAGTGTCGCGCCCAAATCGCTCACTATTTTGTCGGTCCGTCATCCCGAAACCCGGCGTACTTCAACCGGGTGAGGGATCTCGCGCATAGTTGGGAAATGACAGAACTGGCATTTGCGCACTACCATCTCTGAAATGGATATCGTTCTTCAGCCGGTCGGATGGGTATATTCGTCAGAACATAGTTCGGAGCATGCATCACGAGAAGACTTCTGGGGTGAGATCATTTCCGAGATTCGCCTGGACGAAACCAAATTTACTTCTGATGCGCTGGAGGGACTCGCCGACTTCTCTCACATTGAAGTGTTTTTCTATCTGCATGAAGTAAGGGAGGATTCTGTCGTCAGCGGACGCCGGCACCCGCGAAGCAACCCGAACTGGCCCCAGGTCGGAATCTTCGCCCAACGCGGAAAAGCCCGGCCCAATCGAATCGCGGCCACCGTCTGCCGCCTGCTCTCCGTAAACGGGCTGACTCTGAAAATGCAAGGCTTGGACGCATTCGACGGCTCGCCCGTGCTGGACATCAAACCAGTCTTCGCGGAATTCACGCCAGACCGAGCAGCAATCCAGCAGCCCGAGTGGTCGCATGAATTGATGACGGACTATTTCGCCCGTGGCAAGACTTAACTGCTCCGGCACGGGCGAGGATGCCCGCACCTACATTGCGGACAGCGCCTGGTCGAGGTCCGCGATAACGTCTTCCACATTCTCAATGCCAACTGAAATCCTGACCATGCCATCGGTAATGCCAATCTGTTTTCTTCCCTTTTCGCCCAGGCCGGCATGCGTCATGGTCGCGGGATGTGAGATCAGGGTTTCCACTCCCCCTAGCGACTCCGCCAATGAACAGACTCGGACTTTCCTCAGCATCTTGTTGGCATTTGATAGCGACCCAGTCTCGAACGAGATCATGGAGCCGAATCCAGTCATCTGTTTCTGCGCCAGTTCGTACTGTGGATGATCCCGCAAGCCGGGATAGAAGACTTTTTTGACTTTCTTATGCTGCGCCAGGAATTCCGCGATAACCCGCCCACTGCGATCGTGCTGCTCCATTCGCACCGCCAGCGTCTTCACTCCGCGCAACACCAGCCAGCACTCGAAGGGAGAAAGAATCGCTCCCGCCGCCTTTTGCACAAAGCCCAGTTCCTCAGCCTGCTGGGGCTTGGTACAGACCACGACCCCGCCAAGTCCATCGCTGTGGCCGTTGAGAAATTTCGTGGTCGAATGCACGACCATGTCCGCGCCCAGCGCAATCGGCTGCTGGAAGTACGGCGACATGAAGGTGTTGTCCACCACCAGTTCCACTTTCTCGTTGCGGCAGACCTTGCTGATAGCTTGGATATCCGCGAGGTCCATTAGCGGATTGGTAGGCGTTTCCACGTACACCATCCGAGTCTTCCTGCGAATGGCACGCTCGACGTTTCTAACCTCGGAAGTATCCACGTAAGTGAATTCGATTCCGTAGCCGGTCAGGACTTGATTGAACAACCGGGGCACACCGCCGTAAAGATTGTGGCCGCACACCACGTGATCACCCGACTTATACATCGTGCAAAGCGCGTTGATCGCGGCCATGCCGCTGGCGAAGACGCGCGAAGCGATTCCGCCCTCGAGGGCAGCGAGGTTTTCCTCGAGACGCGTCCGCGTCGGATTGGAAACTCGCGCGTACTCGTACCCTTTGTTCTTGCCGATCTCCTGCTGCACATAGGTCGAGGTCGGATGGATTGGCGCCGAAATCGCGCCGCTTTCCAGGTCAGGCTCTTGCCCAACATGAATGGCGCGGGTAGCAAAACCGGGGAGCTTGTTTTTATTCATGATGAATTTCGTTGGTGGAGGACGGGCGTCCCCGCCCGTCCAGCCGGTCGGGACGCCCGGCCTCCATTAGAAAGCGCTGACTACTATCAAATCCCACCCTCAAAAATCTTCTTCGACAAATAGCGCTCGGCCGAATCCGGGATCATAGTTATAACGCGCCTTCCGGGTCCCAGACGACGAGCGATTTGCAACGAGGCGAACACGTTGGCCCCGCCACTAGAACCGGAGAGCACTCCTTCGAGCGCCGCCAGCTCTTTCACCGTACCGAAGGCTTCCTCGTCGTTGGCAACAATAACTTCGTCGCACACCGAGGCGTCGAACGTTTTCGGAATGAAACTCGATCCGATCCCCTCCACCTTATGCGGACCGGCTTTTCCGCCTCCAAGCACCGAGCCCTGCGTGGTCACAGCCACAGCCCAAACTTTGGGTAGCCGCTGCTTCAGGTAGCGCGCAACGCCGGTAAATGTCCCGGAGGTTCCGGCGCCGATGGCAACGGCATCAATCCGTCCTTCCATTTGCTCGAAGATTTCGCGAGCGGTGGTTTCGTAGTGATAATCAGGATTGGCGGGATTCTCGAATTGCGCCGCCATAAAGGCGTTGGGATCGCGAGAGGCTAATTCCTTGGCTTGGTCAATCGCTCCTTGCATGCCCTCGGAGTCCGGAGTGCGGGTCACCTCGGCGCCGAGGGCCCGCATGATCATCACTTTTTCCTCCGAAAATGTTTCCGGCACGAACAGCGCGACTTTGTAACCGCGATTCACTCCGATGAGCGCTAGCCCGATCCCCGTATTCCCCGCCGTCGCTTCGACGATCGTCCCTCCGGGCTTGAGCAAACCCTGCTCTTCGGCCCGGCGAATCATCCCAATGGCGGCGCGATCCTTCACGCTCCCCCCGGGATTCAAATACTCCAGCTTGGCGTAAACATCGGCAGAACCGGCAGGCACAATGCGTTTGAGCTTGAGGATTGGAGTTTCGCCAACCAGCTGCGTGATGTCGTCAGCGACCTGCCGGCGAGAGCTCTCGATAGTTGTCTTCTGCACTCTACAGGGTACGGAAGCGGGGCGAAGGCGTCAATCACACCAAAGGACCTAACCTTCTTGCGCAGGCGGCAATCGGAGGCGGAGCAAAAGCTCCGTCCCTACAGAACGAGCGAGGTTGCGGAGAACCGTGGCGACGTTGCTCGCAACGCCGCTTCACTCGATTGGACAGCCGATGACGGCTGTCCCCACGCGGATGCCGAGTCTACTGCGGAGCGTGCTCCTGCCCAGGATAGTAACCGCTGCGCGTACGGACCACGAGTTTCCCGTATCCCTTGGCCTTGGCTTCGACGCGGATGCCGCGGTAGCCCCCCTCGCTCTTTGGCGTCGAGGGCTTGTAGCCGATGGTGTACTGGTTTCGGATGTCGTGAGCCACGCTGCTGCTGATCGCGTCCACTTCATCCAGCGTGCGCGGCAGAAACGCAATTCCTCCGGTTCGCTGGGCAATTGTTTCCAGCGCGCGGCGGGCGCGACGCGCTTTCTCCTCACCCAACAAGCCGATGGCGTACACCGTCGGCCCGTTCTCTTCTTGCAGACGACGAACCGCTTCCTCTAAAGACTCCCGGCTGGCATTGTCTTCCCCATCGGTCACTACGAACAGAACTTTTTTTTGCAGCTTGGCGTGGTCCCTCATGTAGACCGAGGAGGCCACGATAGCATCGTAAAGCGCGGTCCCGCCCCGGGCTTCGACCTTCTCCAGAGCTTCGCGCAGCTTATTGATGTTGCTGGTGAACTCCTGATCGAGGTAGTACTCGTCATTAAAGTTGACGACGAAAACCTGATCCTGCGGATTGCTCGAACGCACCAAGTTCAGCGCCGCCCGGTTTACTTTGTCGCGCTTCTCGCGCATAGAACCGGAGTTGTCGATCACGATGCCCATGGCCACCGGAACATCCTCGTGCCGGAAGGAAGCAATCGTCTGTGGCTGGTTGTTCTCAAAAACGCTGAAGGCGCTCTTGTCCAGGGTCGTAACCAGATGGTTCTTGTCGTCCAGCACCGTAGCGTGCAGCACTACTTCTTCAACCTCCTTCTTGAAGACGAAGACTCCGCTATCGCTCGACGCCTGCGCCGGATCTTGATTTGGTTGAGCCTGGTTTGGTTGAGCCTGGTTTGTCTGGGACTGGGCTGGCTGAGTTTGCTGCGGTTGGCTAGGCTGAGTCTGATTTTTCTGATTCTGCTGCTGCGGACCTTGTGATTGCGGCTCTGAAGTTGGAACCTGCGGCGCCTGCGCCTGTTGCTCTACGGTCCTTGGTACTTGCGATACAACCGCCTGACGCTGACACGCTACGGTTAAGAAAAGAAGAAGTAACAGAACCGGAACACGGCTATTCCGAAGGAGCATAGTACCCCGTCTTGGCGTACACCTTTAGCGGCGGCAATCCTTTGGGTGGAATCAACTTCACTTTTATCTTACGCCATTTGCCGTCGTGCCCGGGGTTCTTGGGACGGTATCCCAGTACATATTGGTTGCGTAATTCAATCCCAATTTTTGTGGCCACATCTGCCAAGTCGTTGGGGTTATCAATGGTGAACGAACGCCCTCCGGTGAGTTCGGCAATTTCGCCGAGCAGCGCCGGTCCTAATGCTTCCTCGGGAGTCGCCATGTAATGGTCGTAAATCCCGATTGCATAAATCAGAAGATCGGCTTCTTTGACCGTGGATTTTATTTCGCCTTCGGTGTAGCGGCTATGGTTGTCGCCTCCGTCGGAGATGATCAGCATCGCCTTCTTCTGATATTTGGCCTGCCGCATTTTGCTGACGCCCAGATAAATCGCGTCCAGCAGCGCCGTCCTGCCCTTCGGAACCGTGTACACCAACTTGCCTTGTATGTCCTCGACTGAAGAGGTAAAGTCCGAGACTTCCTGCGGTTTATCCGCGAACGCGATCATGAAGAACTCGTCCTGCGGATTGGCAGTCTTGAAAAACTCCACCACCGCTTCCCGGGCGCGCTCAATTTTGCTGATCATGCTGCCGCTCATGTCAAAGATCACCCCGATCGACACCGGAGCGTCTTCGCTCGAGAAATGCCGTATCTCCTGCGCGTCCTTGCCTTCAAAAAGTTGAAAATTCTCTTTGTCCAAACCAGTAACTAGGCGGTTCATGGGATCCGTAATCGTGACCGGGACCAGAACCAGGCTGACATCGACCTTGAGGGGTTTGGTATGAGTCTTGAGCGATGGATCTATGTTGTCTGTGGGATTGGACTTGGGCGGCTCTATCCGAGGCGTGACGTGAACATCATCGACAGGACTCTGAGCCCACGCACTGGGCGCAAGGCAGCTGATGACAGTTGCGACGAAAACCGCGCAGAGAACGAGAACGCGCCCTCGCGTACACTGCATGCCTTCTCTCGGGATCCCGTTAGAACCCCACTCGAGATCGCAGCGTGTAGTTAGGCTGCAAGACGACCCGCGCCTGTCATAGCGGCCCACAAATACCTCATTGCGGCTGATCGTAACACAGTTGTTACCCGGTGGCGTCAGCCTTTTTTCGCCACTCAACAATGTTTCCCATTTTTTACAATCGTTTGACTTCGCGTGATCCGCTGTTAGTCCGATTTAATCACCCGTGTTGGAACCCAGTTGTCAAATCTTCGTCAAATTCCGGCGGCCGCTTCACTATCCAGGCACCCGGGAAGAATCGATTTCAAGCCAGCCACAAACCGAAGCCTCGCTCTTGTACAATTCACATTTCCAGCCTATGGCCTATATCGCACCATTCCGCGCTTTGCGTTACGACCCCGCCCGGGTCGATCTGGCCCAGGTTGTGACCCAACCCTACGACAAGATCACGCCAGAGATGCAAAATCGCTACTATGATGCCGATCCCCACAATTTGGTTCGCATCATCCTTGGCAAACCGCAACCGGCTGATCATTTAGAGGAAAATGTTTACACTCGCGCCGCCGCTTCCTTCGGAGATTGGCGTCGGCAAGGTATCTTCCTGCAAGACCCACAGCAATCCCTATACCAATACATCCAACGCTTTCAATCCCCGGGCGGCGGCGCCGAACTGGAGCGCCGGGGCTTCATCGGCCTGGGCAAAATTGAAGACTATTCGGCCGGTATCGTCCACCGCCACGAGCAAACCCTCGCCAAGCCTAAGGCGGACCGTCTGGAGCTCTTGCGTGCCACCAGGGCGCATTTCGGCCAGCTGTTCATGCTCTACAGCGATCCTGCTGCCGAGATTGACCAAGCCCTGTCGGGCAACTCAGCAACAGATACGGAAAACAATATAGAAATCCGCGACGAATATGGAGTTTTGCATCAGTTGCGAAGGGTCTCGGATCCACACCTCATCGAACTTGTCTGCGGCAACATGCGCGACAAGAAGCTGATCATCGCCGACGGGCATCACCGCTACGAGACCGCTATGAACTATCGCAACGAGTGCCGAGCCCGACACGGAACCGCGTCAGCTTCCTCCGAACTCGCTCCCTACGAACTCGTAATGATGACCTTCATTAATATGGATAGCCCCCGCCTGGTCATCTTGCCGACTCATCGCGTGGTCCATGGGATGGAATCGTTCTCGCCCGACAGTCTCCGCGATCGCGCGCGATCTTATTTCAGCGTGGAAGAAGTCGATCCATCCATAACCGCGAATCGTGCCCTCGGAATCTTGCGTGCCGCAGGAAAGGCTGGCACCGCCGTGTTGGGAGTCACAGCCAATCGTGCCTTTCTGTTCGATACGCCAAGACCCCTCGCTGCCAGCCTGCTTCAAAGCCTCTCGCTCCGCCAACAGGGTCTCGATGTGATTCAGCTCCACAAGTGCTTGCTCGAAGGCGTTCTGGGAATCTCAGAAGATGCCATCCGCGATCAGACGAACGTCAGTTACATTCGCGATGCGGAAGAGGCACTGACCCGCGTACGCGAGGGAGCTGCCAACATCGCCTTTCTGATCAATCCGGTCCGCATGCGGCAGGTGCGTGATATCGCGTTCGCAGGCGAAGTTTTGCCCCAAAAATCTACCGACTTCTACCCCAAATTATTAAGCGGCCTGACCATTTATGCGCTGGAGTAACCCGCGCGTGTCCGTAGCGCCGGCATCCAATCGGCTGTCGCGGGGACGTCCTGCCCGCGCAGCGGGAGGGTTCGCAGTGGCCGTTTTCCTTGCCTCCGCGCTCCTCCTCTACAGCGCTCCCGAAGAAAAACGCATCACCCTCTACTCCAACGCAGCCAACTATTCCCTCCCGGTTCTCGAGCGCAATGGCGACGAATACGTCGGCCTGCTCGAACTCTTCGAACCCCTTGGCGCCGTGAGCGCCAGAGCCAGCGGATCTCACTGGAAGTTCCGCTACTACGACGTCGAAAGCGATTTCACAGCCGGTAAAACCCGCGCCCGCATTCGCGGCACCGACTACGATCTTCCCTCGAACTTCCTCCTCGAGAACGGACGCGGTCTGGTTCCACTCTCTTGCCTGGGCACTCTGATGCCTCGCATTCTCGGTGGCCCGGTCACCTTCAACCAGAATTCGCGCCGCCTGTTCGTCGGCAACGTGGCCGTTCATTTCACGGCCCAAGTTAGCAAGACCACTCCTCCGAAATTGGTGATGAACTTTACCGCTCCAGTGAACCCGACGATCGCCACTTCACCCGGAGAGTTGCGCATGGCGTTCAACCATGAAGCCGTCGTCGCCCCCGGCTCGCAGGCGCTCACCTTCGATAGCAAAATCATTCCGTCCGCCAGCTTCCAGGAAAACAACGGAGCAGCCGACGTAGTCGTCGCTGCCACAGTCCCTCTCATGGCGAGCTTCGCTAACAACGGACGCACCATCATCATCGAACCCGTCCCGCAAGCCGCCGCGCCCTCTCAGGCTGCGACGCAGGTACCCCGCCCACCAACTAGCGCGGGCGTCGTCCCCGCAACTTCAAACAATGCGCCTATCGGCATTCGGCACTATTTCGCAGTCGTAGACCCTAGCCACGGAGGCGACGAACGCGGCGCTTCCCTCACCGATCAACTCGCGGAAAAAGATGTCACCCTCGCCTTCGCGCGCCGCCTGCGCCAGGAGCTCGAGACTCGTGGCCTCGCTACCATGCTTCTGCGCGATAGCGACGCCACGCTCAGCCTCGACCAGCGCGCCAGCTTAACCAACTCCGCCCATCCCGCCATCTATATCTGCGTTCATGCAGCATCCCAGGGCAGGGGCATTCGCGTCTATTCAGCGCTGGTTCCAGCCGAAGCAGAAAACCGTGGCCCATTCTTAAGCTGGGATGCGGCCCAAGCCCCTTTCCAACTCACCAGCCGATCCGCTGGAGCCAACTTAGTGAAGGACCTGCAAAACAAGCAGATCCCCGCCCGCTCTCTGATCGCCGCGCTGCGCCCGCTGAATAACATCACCACAACCGCCATCGCGGTCGAAGTCGCACCTCCATCCGACGACGTTTCTCAATTGACTTCCCCCGCCTATCAGCAATTGATCGCGAGCGCCGTCGCTGCCGGAGTCGCCGCCTTTCGCGACAAACTGGAGGCTGGCCGATGATCCCTCGCAGTCTCATCATCGGCGTAGCCATCCTGCTGGCCGCAACTCTGGGTATGAGCGTGTATGTCTGGCGGATCCGTAGCCGGGTGCATCGCACCGAAGTCTCCGCGCTGAACACCCAGCCCGTAGCGCCGCCAGTTTCCGGCGCGACCGAGCGAGTCACTCTCTATATCGCCTATGACGACGCCGGGGTTTTACGTCCCCAACCAGTTCACATCCAACTTCCCGCGGGACGCCAGGAGCGCGCCGCCGAAATACTTCGCGCCTTGCTCACCCTGTACCTCGACAAGTCTTCCACTCATCCGTTGGGAACAGGCTCGGAAATCCGCGACGTCTACCTCGTCGATCCCGGGCTCGCCGTCATCGACCTCAACGCCGCCTTCGCCGACAATCACCGTTCCGGCGTCCTGGTCGAAGAACTCACGGTGGTTTCGCTAATCCAGACCTTGACCGCGAACATCCCCGGAATCACGCGGGTAAAGATTCTCGTGGAAGGCAATGAACGCGACACCCTAGCCGGCCACGCCGACCTCTCAAACTTCTACGACGTCCCCGCCCTAACCCAAGCAGTCGCCCAACTGCAGGGCCAATGAAGAATGCAGGCGCGGGTGTCCTCGCCCCTTCAAACGCGAGTCTCCGCGACCTCTGCGGCCGTTCTCAGCGACCTCCGCGATTTAAGATTTTGTTCTGCCCAAACCCATCAGAACGCAGACCGCTGACAACACCCACCCCTGCTACAATCCCCGTATGTTTTATCGCTCCGACAACCGCACTCCCGACCAGATGCGCCCAGTCAACATCGTGCCCGGCTTCATCCACACCGCCGAAGGCTCGGTCCTCATCGAGGTCGGCAACACCCGCGTAATCTGCACCGCCTCCATCGACGAAAGCGTCCCTCCATTCATGCGCAATACCGGCAAAGGCTGGATCACCGCCGAGTACAGCATGCTCCCTCGCGCCACGCTGACCCGCACCCCGCGCGAGGTGACCAAAGGCCGCTCCAGCGGACGCACCCACGAAATCCAGCGCCTCATCGGACGCTCCCTGCGAGCCGTCACCGATCTCGTGCGCCTCGGCGAACGCACCATCTGGATCGACTGCGACGTAATCCAAGCCGACGGAGGCACCCGCACCGCCTCCATCACTGGAGCCTTTATCGCCCTAGGACTAGCACTGGAAAAGTTAGTCGAAGCCGGGACCCTGACCTCAGCCCCACTCCGTGATTTCGTAGCCGCCATAAGCGTGGGCATCGTCGATGGCGAAATCCTCCTCGACCTCTGCTACGAAGAAGACTCCCGCGCCGACGTTGACATGAATTTCGTAATGACCGCCGGCCGCAAACTGGTCGAAGTGCAAGCCACCGCCGAACATCAGGTCTTCGACGAATCCCAACTCGCGAAGATGATCACCCTCGCCAGCCAAGGCGTCCAATCCCTGATCGCCAAACAACAAGCCATGCTAGGCACCCTAACCCTGCGCCAATAACGCGTGGGGAGCCGTCTCGGCTGTCCGCGGGGTGAAGCCGGGCCGCCCCGTTCGGCTCCCGCTCTGATATGCGCGACCGTGGGCACGCAGCAGATCAATAATCCTGAACGAGCGAAATGGTGATTTCGACTATCATCGCGTTTTGCCCGTAATTCGCCCTGGAGTCTGTCGTTCCAGTCTCGACTCTTCGTTGTTTTGTCGTAAGATGTGTTCCGCTGAATCTCAGTCTTCATCGAGGGAACCGTTTATGAGCGCCGCACACGATCAGTACGCATTGGGCCGTTCGCCACAGGAGTACGCTCGTCTGGCGCGCCAGGCCGAAATCATGCGTCCCATGACGCAGCGGCTTTTTGAGGAGGCTGGCATCCGTGCCGGTGCGACCGTCCTCGATTTGGGATCGGGCGCCGGTGATGTGGCGATGCTGCTGGCGCAAATGGTCGGTCCCGAGGGGAAAGTGATCGGCCTAGATCTCGACGATGATGCGATGCAGCACGCTCGAGAGCGAGGCATCTCGGAACGATTCCATAATGTCAGCTTCGTGCACTCCGATTTCGCCCATTACCATCCCGACGCGCCCGTGGACGCAATCGTCGGGCGCCTGGTGCTCATGTATCAGCCTGATCCTGCCGCCGCCCTGAAGCAACTCGCCAAATATCTTCGTCCCGGCGGCGTGGTCGCGTTCATTGAGCCCTGGTTCCAGGTACCACCGGGCCCCGATAGCACCGCAAAGACGACGGTCAGGTGTGTGATCGAGACCCTGCGGCGCTCCGGCGCTCACGTCGATCTAGGGCGGCGCCTGCATCGGGTATTCCAAGCCGCGGGTTTGCCCTTGCCGAACATGCGCCTTGAGGCTGCCGTGGACGGGCGCGACGATTCCCCGTTCTATCAGTATGTAGCGGACACCATGGCGAACCTTTTACCCAAGGCCATCGAGTACGGAGTTCCCGACGCCGACAAACTGGACATACCCTCCCTTCCGGGCGTTATTCGCGCGGAGATGAATGCCGTTGGCTACGCCATGATCGTGGCAACGGTGGTATGTGCATGGTGCAAAACTCCAGAATAAGAAGCTTGCCATCCCCACCCCGTTGCGGGATTAAAAGGCCTGCGTGCTCCAGGTCAGCGACGCTTCCGAACAAACCATGCAGATACGAGCGCTATCGCATGGTTCCGGCAGCCGACTCGAACCGCGCGGTCCACCAGCTCTCGCACAGTCAAAGAACCCTCACTTCAAGGTGCCAATGGGTGTATACTTGCGCCGCCTTTGGACGCAGCTCTTAAGCGTGTCAGCGTGACCGCGACCGGTTCCAGCTTTAGGCGCTGAGGGCACGTACTCCAGCTAAACGCGAGAATCGTTCAAGCGAGCGACCCAGCCATCCTCATACTCATTGCTCGACTAACAAGCCGTAGTTGGCATAAATCCCGTCTCCAGCATTGTCATCGAACACTTGAATCGAATCAGCCGTCCCGTTATACACTCCGCTGCTGTCAAAATATCCAAACAAAGAAAACTGATTCCCATTGACCATGCCGGAAACAAACATCACATTGCCGACCGCCGAACCCGAGAAGGTAAAGACTCCATTGTCGGCTCCGCTCAACGTCGTTTGCACCGTCAGCACATTACCGCTGCTCTCGGTGAGCGTGGCCGTCACCAGATCCGCACCCGAAGGAAAGTTCAATGTCCCCGAAAACGTTCCGGCGAGATTCGGCACTTTTGTGCCGGTAAACGTGCCAGAATCGGAACAATCAGAGTTCCCCCCCGAATAAGTTCCCGAGATCGAACTCCCCCTTACAATCCCCTCCCCCGTAAACACGTTTCCACCTTCGTTGAAAGTAAGAGTGATGTCGTTGCCGCTCACCGTCCCTTCAATGCTGTTCTGCCCCGGCAAAGAATAAGGACATTGGCCATCCCCATTCACGTACCAAACCCCGTTCAGCCGAGTTGCGGTTTGCACCTGATTGGGGCCGTTGCCGCTGGTTTGAACCCCATTGGCGGACAGGTTGGCTTCGATCAGAGTCGTCCAACCGCTCGTCGTATTCGACGTAGCCACAAACTCATAAGGACCCGAAAGCGATCCCGCACCGCTGCTCCCACCGCCGCATCCAACCGCGAACGGCAGGACCAGCGCGAGGAGAACCAAAGTCGTATTCCTCATTCGGCTCTGCCCGGACGATCCCTGTTTCCCATCTCAATCACGCGAAATTCCCAGTCAGATCGTGATCCTAGAGCAAGCGCCGCCCCGCTGTCTGTGACGTAAAGACCTGTCATCGCTCGGCATACTGTGCAAATTGTGCGGGCCCCGCCGGATTCGAGAGCCAGTGGCAGAAACCACATCTTGTGTTGAAGCGTCCCAGTGTGGGGCGCACACTCTTTGTCCACCGCCGTATCGATTGATGAGTGGATAGAATTTTTGGCCTTTAGGTTTACAATGGGTTGCTCTAAGAATTCATCAAATCATCAGTCCTGAATCACCAAGGAGGAATCCTATGAAACTCACTCCCGGAAAGCTAGCGGGCCTAAAAAGAGTCTCCACCGACCGCGGCATCATCGCTGCAGCTGCGATGGATCAGCGGGGGTCTTTGCAGAAGTCTTTGGCTAAGGAAAAAGGCGGCGACGTCAGCGATGCCTTGATGGAAGAATTCAAGTCGCTGGTCGCCGAAGTTCTCACGCCGCATGCCAGCGCGATCCTGCTCGATCCTGAATGGGGTCTGCCCGCGGCCAAGCGGCGAGCCAAAAATGCGGGCCTGCTCCTGGCCTATGAAAAGACTGGATACGACAAGACCGGCCTCGGCCGGCTCGGCGATCTGCTTGATCATTGGTCGGCGCGACGCTTGAAGGAAGTCGGCGCGGACTGCGTCAAGATTCTGCTTTACTACACGCCTTTCGATCCCAAGGACGTCAACGACAAGAAACATGCCTGGGTGGAGCGCATCGGCGACGAATGCCGCTCGAACGACATTCCGTTCTTTCTGGAGTTTGTCGGATACGAAGAGGGCGCGGACGAAAAGGGTTTCGACTACGCCAAGAAAAAGCCGCAGATCGTCACTGAGAGCATGCGCGAGTTCAGCAAACCTCGCTACAACGTCGATGTGCTGAAGGTGGAAGTGCCGGTGAACATGAAGTTCGTCGAAGGCGCCAAGGCCTACGCCGGACAAAAAGCCTACACGAAAAAAGAAGCTGCGGATCTGTTTCTGAAAGCCGCGTCGGTCGTCAACAGGCCGTTTATTTATTTGTCCGCGGGCGTGAGCAACGCCGAGTTTACGGAAGCTCTTGAACTCGCCGGCGAATCAGGCGTCAAGTTTAACGGAGTGCTGTGCGGCCGTGCGACGTGGAAAGATGGCATCCCGATCTACGCCAAGCAAGGCGCAGAAGCTTTCCGCAAATGGCTGCAGACCGAGGGCGTAAAGAATATCAACAACGTGAACGACCGCCTGAAGGCCGCGACGTCGTGGCACTCGATCTACGAGGTCGAGCCGGCGATGGCCCACGTATAGACGTAGCAAGCTACGTCTCTACAGCCTACAGCCCGTCAGCAAGGCGCGCCGCTCACGTCGGGCGCGCTTTTCATTTGTGATCAAATGGGGTCAACCGCTATGAACCAGACCGCTCTCATCACCGGCGCGTCCGGCGGTATCGGATACGAACTGGCCAAGCTCTTTGCCAAAGATCATCACAACCTCGTTCTAGTCGCCCGCAGCGCGCCCAAGCTCACGCAATTTGCCGACGAACTTCAGCGCCAGTTTGGCGTTTCTGCCAAGGCTGTCCCGCTCGACCTCACGGCTGGGCCTGCTCCGCAATTTCTGTTCGACCAACTGCAACGCGAGGGCATCGTTGTCGATTTCCTGGTGAACAACGCTGGCTACGGCGTGCTCGGCGAGTTCGCGAAGATTCCGCTGGAAGACAGCCTCGGACAAATTCAGCTCAACATCACTGCGCTCACTCACCTCACCAAGCTTTTCCTCGGCTCGATGATCGAACGCCGTTCCGGCAAGATCATGAACGTGGCTTCCGTGGCGGGATTTCAGCCCGGCCCGCTGATGGCGGTTTACTACGCGACCAAAGCTTACGTCATCTTATTCTCCGAAGCGCTGGCCAACGAACTGAGCAGCTCCGGCGTGACCGTGACTTGCCTCTGCCCCGGCGCCACCGACACCGGCTTCCAAGGGCGCGCCGGCGTGGCCGATTCCAAGCTTTTCAAGGCGCTTCGCCCCATGAATGCGAAGGCTGTGGCCCGCGACGGCTACCGCGGAATGATGGCCGGCAAAACGCTCGTGATCTCCGGATTCCGAAATTGGTTGCTGGCAGAGTCGGTGCGATTCAGTCCCCGCAAGCTGGTGACGGCAATTTCGCGCAAGGTGCTGGATAAGGTGGGATAGAGTATTGAAGTCGACGACCAAGAGGCTGCGGTCTATTATTGAAGGCGCACAGGCATGGCTCCATCCGCGAACTGCCCCACTCAAGCCAGAGGACGGCTTGAATGGGCCACCCGCCCCTGCTGGCGACAGAAGTTTCGTCGTCGCGACCGTGTCCGAGCTTCGAAACACGTGAAAGCGCACGTTGTGGAGTTCGAGGCTCCCACCTTTCGCAAAGGGCGCGAAAGATGGGGCACCCCTCGTTTATGGTGGTGTCGGCGGAGTGCAGAGATCCTTCGTTGGCAGTCCTTGGCTTTGCCAAGGGCTCCGCTGTCTCAGGATGACGTCAACTTCCGCGCCCTGCATCGTCAAACACAAGGTCCCTCGACTTCGCTCGGGATGACAGAGTATAGGAACTGCCGCTCATCCGAAGACTAGGCCGTCGGGTTGGCGGAGTAGGTGCCAGGCTTCGCGGTAGTGGGCGTAGGGGTCGCGGCGGGGGTATCCTTTGGGGCGAAAGAGCAATGACCTGTGCTCCGTCACCTCGCGGACGGGTAGGATGTACCAGGTTTGTTCGGCAGGAATATAGACGGCTACGAAATCGATCTCGGAGGCGGTGTAGGCGCGGGCTCTGCGGTTGGCGCGATGATGCATGCCGACCAAATAGAGTCCGTTCAACATGTGTGTTGTGGTTTTGACCTGGACGCGCCAGATGTTTTTGCCGGTGTCGACTACGAAGTCGTAGCGCTGCATGTGTCCGTAGGGCAGGGACAGGGCGAAGCCCAGGCTTGAGGCCTTGGATAAGAAAGCCAGTTCGCCTTGTTCGCCTTCTTTTGGTCTCGCGCTGCCTTTTTTGGATGCTTGCCGGGCGCGGCTTTCCTCGGACGCTGGGGTGCGTCCGCGAGTGGCGCGCTTGGGTTTGGGCATTTCTTGGAATAGCTGAGAGTTGTGGCAAAACAAAAGGCGCAAGCTGAGGAGCTTGCGCCTGTTTTTGTCTCTACTTTCAGGATAGCAAATCCGGAGGATAACTATGACATGGTTTTCAGATTTATTTTATGTGTTGAATCAAGGGTTTGGCGGGAATTGGGTGCTCTAGGGGGCTTGACAAGATTTTGGAGGGAATCGGCTTTTGAGTAGTTTCCGTGCTCGCTGTTTCGTACTGCTGAACACAAGGTCGCTCGACTGCGTTCGGGATGACAGAGGGTTGGCGGCTGTCCCCGCGTGATTTTGCTGAAAGCTGACGGCTGACGGCTTCACTCCCACTCGATGGTTCCTGGCGGCTTTGAGGTTATGTCGTAGACTACGCGGTTCACGCCTTTTACTTCGTTCACGATGCGGCTGGAAATTGTTTTGAGGACCTCGTGGGGGAGCGGGACCCAGTCGGCGGTCATGCCGTCTTCGGAGTGGACGGCGCGGATGGCGCAGGTGTTGGCGTAGGTGCGCTGGTCGCCCATGACTCCGACGGACATCACCGGGAGCAGGACGGCGAACGATTGCCAGATTTTCTGGTAGAGGCCGGCTTGCTTGATTTCGTTGACCACGATGTCATCGCACTCGCGCAGGATGGATAGGCGCTCGAGCGTGACTTCGCCGACGATGCGGACGGCGAGGCCGGGGCCGGGAAACGGTTGGCGTTGCAGAATTTCTTCGGGCATGCCGAGGTCGCGTCCGATTTTGCGGACTTCGTCTTTGAATAGTTCTTTCAGCGGTTCGATCAGTTTGAGCTTCATTTTTTCGGGCAGTCCGCCGACGTTGTGGTGCGACTTGATAATTTGCGATGGGCCGCGGACCGAGCGGGACTCGATCACATCAGGGTAAAGCGTGCCCTGGACCAGCCATTCGACTTTGCCTTCTTCTTTCTCGATGCGATGGGCTTGATCGTCGAATACGGCGATGAATTCGTTGCCGATGATTTTGCGTTTTTTCTCGGGATCGGTCACGCCCGCGAGTTTGCTGAGGAAACGGTCGGTGGCGTCGACCGCGACTACGTGCAGGCCCAGCTTGTCGCGCAGGTTCTGTTGGACTTTCTCAAATTCGTTTTTTCGGAGGACGCCGTTGTTCACGAAGACGGAAGTCAGGCGGGATGGACCTTTGCCATCTCGCAACGCGCGATCGACGAGCGTGGCAGCGACGGCCGAATCTACTCCGCCGGAGAGCGCGCAAATGGCGCGGCCCTCTCCAACTGTTTGGCGCACGTTGGCGATGGTCGCGTCGATGAAGTGTTGCGGAGTCCAGGTCGGCTTGGCGCCGCAGATCACAAGCGCGAAGTTGCGCAGGATGTCAGTGCCGGATTGCGTGTGCCGCACTTCGGGATGAAACTGGACGGCCCACATTTTCTTTTCTGGGTTTTCGATGGCGGCGACGGCGTTGGGCGAACTGGCGGTCAGGCGGAATCCGGCGGGGAGGTCGACAGCTTCGTCGCCGTGCGACATCCAGACGGAAAGCTTTTTGGGAACACTCTGAAATAAGAGTGAGCCATCTTTAATCTCGACGCTGGCGTGGCCGTACTCGCGTTTGTCCGCGGCGCGCACTTTGCCGCCGAGCACGTGCACCATCAACTGCAAGCCGTAGCAAATGCCGAGCACGGGCAGGCCAAGCTCGAATACGCGACGGTCGGTGTTGGGAGCATCCTGATCGTAGACCGAGCAGGGACCGCCGGACAGGATGATGCCGAGCGGTGAGTAAGAGCGGATCTCATCGAGTGTCGCTGTGCAAGGGAGGACGACGGAGAAGACATTTTGTTCGCGGATGCGGCGCGCGATGAGCTGAGAATATTGCGCTCCGAAGTCGAGGACGACGATCGATTGGGTTTCCACGGACGAGTGTCTCAAATCGGAGAGTCAGTGTAAAGAGAGAAGGTCGCTTCCAGCTTCTGGGGTGGCGCTTAGCAGTCTACGCAACGCGTAGGGCTTGGTGCTGCTAGGTAGATGCGGAGATCCTTCGCGATGCTCAGGATGACAGCGGGAATTTTATTCGTGACTTTCGAGTTTCCTCTAGCTGCTGGCGGGAACGTCGCTCAGGATGAGTTCGCTGGCGTCGACGGCGGGGCTCGAATGAATGTCTGGATCGAGACGCGATCCGGCGAGAGGCAATGCGGGTGGTTCGGGCGCGGTGCTCACTTGTGATGCCGGGATTTCGACAATGGCTACGTACGCCGCCAAGCGTCCGACATACAAGAAGTCTGCGACGGCGAAATAAAGGAGTGTTACCAGGAGCAGGCCGCCCAACACCACACCCGTGGGAAGGTATGGGGCGAAATCCAGTGGGAAGGCCACAATCGACGTGGCAAGAACGAATGCCGTTATGTGTGCCAAGCTAAACCACGTCCCCGCTGCGAAGACGGATCCGGGGCGAGCGCGACACAGATCGATTGCGGCGGTGATTGCGCCGAATGTATCCTCACCATCGGCGACCACAAATATCGCCGCGAGCGAAAGAAACCAGTTCAGGGTGGACCATGTGAACCAAACCAACATGGTGACCGTGAAGAAGATCAGCAGGGCGCTGCCTGGGGCGGGATCAGGTGGGCGGGACGTAGCAGCGCTCAAGAGAATGGCGGCGAGGCAGCCCACCGCGGCTGCCAGGGTCGCGCCGAGCCGGAAAAAATTGAGAGCGAAAAGAGAACGCAATCTCCAGTTGTTCTTTTCTTTGTATTCCAGCGTGGAGGTACTGCTATCGCGAAAGTAGGACAGCAGGGCATTTACCGTGGCTGCCCGTCCCAAGGAGGCGATCACGATCCACGCTGCTCCCAAAGTCAGCACCAGCACAACGGCGGCCTCGGCCACGCGAAATGCGCTGCCACGAAAAATGTGCGCCACTGCGCTGTAGATCAGGGGCAGCTGCCTGGTTCGCAGCAAGAGCAGGTCGGCCTTGCCGACTGGCAACGTGTCCAGAAATTCAAAGAAGGAGAACCCGAGCAGCAGGGAGGCTGCAGCGCCGAAGCTCCAGCGCCAGGCGATCTCGGCAAGTCCAAATGATGGGCGGCGGAAGATGGCGCGGAAGCCTTCCAGCGTGGGCGAGCGAGGTTTCATGCTGGGTTTAGGATAACGCAAGTCAGATCAGCGTGTTGGTGCGAAGCCTTGACAGAATTCGCAATGTTCACTTGGCTGTCATCGCGAGTCGCGGTTGAGTGGGCGTGGCGGTTCTTGGCCACGAGATTCACGTTTCCCACCTTTCGCACAGAACGCGAAAGATGGGGCACCCCGGCTTTCTGGAGGCTTTTACAGTATCATCCGTTCCCTGCCGATCTGGTCGTGGGGCTTGGAACCGACTTCGCGAAGCGGGTAATGCGCTCAGGATCAGCGGACTACGATATTGGCTAGTTTGCCTGGCACTATGATCACTTTTACAATCTGCTTCCCGGCGATTGCGGTTTGGACCTTTTCGGCCAACAACGCGCGCTCGCGGATTACGGCCTCTGGCGAATCTGCTGGGACTAAGATCAGGCCGCGCAATTTGCCATTGACCTGCACCGGAATCGCAATTTCGTCTTCTTTCGCCAAGGCGGGATCGTATTTCGGCCAAGGCGAACGAAGCAGGCTTCCCTTCTCGCCTAACATTTCCCAGAGTTCGTGGGCAAGGTGTGGAGCAAAGGGCGCTAGCAGGAGCACGAGATCGCGCTGTACTTCCGAGAGAAGCGCTAGTGGAATCTCATCTCCTTTGACAGGCTCTGCTGTCACGGGGTTTTGGGTCGGCTTACTTCTTAACGTCCTGCGTTTCGCGTCATTCACTAATTCCATGACCGCCGAGATGCTTGTGTTGAAGTGCCAGCGTCCCTGGAAGTCGTCGCTGACGCGCTTGATGGTCTGATGAAGCTTGCGCTGAAGCCGCCGGGCCGAGTCAGTCAAACGCGCGGGCGCGGGCTTACGCCAGTCTGGGTCTTGAGGGCGCGCGTTTGCCTCCACAAAGCTGTAGACCCGTTCCAGGAAGCGCCGGATGCCTTCGACTCCTTCGTCTTGCCAGTCGAGTTCGCGGTCGGGTGAGGTCGCGAATAAGGTGTACATTCTGGTGCTGTCGGCACCATAGCGGGCGATCATTTCGTCCGGCGAAACGATGTTCCCCAGACTCTTGGACATTTTCGCTCCGCCCTTAATGATCATGCCTTGGGTAAACAGGCGTTCTACAGGCTCGTCGTTTTTTACCAATCCCATGTCGCGCATGAACTTGGTCCAGAAGCGCGAGTAAATGAGATGGAGAATCGCGTGCTCGACGCCGCCGATGTATTGATCGATCGGAAACCAATACGCAGCCGTCTTTGGATCGAAAGGCGCATGGTTGTCATGCGCGTCGGTGTAGCGATAGAAATACCACGAAGAATCGACGAACGTGTCCATCGTGTCGGTTTCACGGCGGGCGGGACCACCGCATTTTGGACACGTCACATTTACGAATTCCGGTACTTGGCCCAGGGGTGAGCCACCCGTCAAGGTTATGTCAACGTTCTCGGGCAGGATAACCGGCAAATCTTTTTCTGGTACCGGTACGATTCCGTCTTTCTCGCAGTAAAGCATGGGGATGGGCGTGCCCCAATAGCGCTGGCGCGAGATGCCCCAGTCTTTCAGACGATAGGTGACCGTGGCTTTGCCGAAACCGTTCTTCTCCGCGTAGGCGGACATCTTCGGGATGGCTTCTTCGCAATCGAGACCGTTGAACGGACCTGAATTTACCAGTGTGCCCCTCATGGTGCTGAAGGGAAGCGTTGGTTCGACACTAGTTTCTTCCGGATCGATGGGTCGAGGCACGACGACGATTCGGATCTTGAGGTTGTACTTCCGGGCAAATTCGAAATCTCGGTCGTCGTGCGCGGGCACGCTCATAATCGCACCGGTGCCGTAGTCCATGAGGATGTAGTTCGCTATCCAGATGGGAACGCGTTCGCCGTTGAACGGATTGACGGCGAAGTGGTGGGTATTGACTCCGTGTTTTTCGATGGCGCCAATGTCGCCCACTTCTTTCGCTTTGCGCTGCTCAGCAATCAACTGATCCACCTGGGCACGCAACACGTCGTTATTCCTGGTGAGGCGAGCCACCAAGGGATGCTCGGGCGCAAGTTGGACGGACGTTGCCCCGTAGATGGTGTCGACCCGAGTGGTGAAGACAGTAATGGTCGAGTGCGGTGAATCGGTCGCGCCGTCGAGCTTGAAATCGACCAGCGTGCCTTCGCTGCGGCCGATCCAGTTGCGTTGCATGGTGCGGACTTTCTCGGGCCACTCGACGAGTTTGTCGAGGTCGCGGAGCAATTCCTCCGAGTATTGCGTGATGCGCAAGAACCACTGTTCGAGTTCGCGCTGCTCGACCACGGTGTCTTCGTGCCGCCAACAACGGCCGTTAACCACCTGTTCATTGGCCAGAACGGTGCAACACTTTGGACACCAATTCACTTTGCTCTTCTTGCGGTAGGCCAAACCTCTTTCGAAAAGCTTCAGGAAGAACCACTGATTCCATCGGTAATATTCCGGCAGGCAAGTGGTGACTTCGCGCGACCAGTCGTAGCCGAACCCAAGGCGATTCATCTGCACTTTCATGCTGGCGATGTTGCGAAGCGTCCACTCGCGCGGCGGCGTGTTGTTGGCAATGGCGGCGTTTTCCGCGGGAAGACCGAACGAATCCCAGCCCATGGGATGAAGCACGTTGTAACCGTTCATCCACATGTAGCGGGCGAGCGCGTCGCCGATGGCGTAGTTGCGCACGTGTCCCATATGCAACACGCCTGAGGGATAGGGCAACATTTCCAGGACGTAATATTTCGGCTTGGTCGAGTTGGGCTCGGCGGCGTAGAGAGATGGGTCCTGCTGCCAACGCTCGGACCATTTGGCCTCGATGCGCTGGGCATCGTAGCGGTCCTCGTGGACCGGGATGGTTTTTTCTTCCTGCGGCATAGAAGGAAAGTTTGGGGTACGGATAAACGTATATTTTACAATAGCGGCGCGACGGAATCAGCGATAGACATCTTTTCGGTGTGCGACTTCGAGGACTAACACGGTGATCCTTTTAGCCTGGATGTCGCAAATCAAACGGAAGTCGCCAACGCGATATCGCCAAAGTCCGCGTTTGTCGCCGTGAAGAGGCTTGCCCCATTGTCTCGGATTCTCGGTGGACTTCAGGCGGTCGCGCAGAAAGCGAACGATGGACTTTTGTGCCGGAGCGTCGAGCTTCTTGATCTGTCTTTCGGCAGTCCGGGTGAGTTCAATCGTCCAGACCAAGCCTGCGCTCCAGCTCTTCGAGCGTGATCGTAGGCTCGCGGCGCTCCAGCGCGGCGATGCCTTTCAGGTAGTCCTCGCGGTCTTCCAAGTATTGACGGATAGCCTCGCGCGCGTAGTAGCTCTTGCTGCGACCTGTCTCTTTGGCGAGAGAGTCGAGCTTTTCTTCGAGTTCGGGTTCTAGTCGAATTCCGAGCATTGTTTAACATGTTTAACATAGCAGAATTGCGACCTGAATTCAAGGGATTAAGGGTACGCACTGCGGAGTTTCGCTCCGCAGAACGGTCCCTTCGACTTCGCTCAGAGCAGGCCCGGGCGGCTGTCCCACTGTGATCATCTGCTTACTACCTTCTTCAGCGTCGCGATGTTCCTTTTGTCATCCCCGGGCTTGTCGATTGGGGTTTCGGCGATGAACGCGGCGTGGGCCATGCGCGGGTCGTTCAGCAGACGGCGAAACGGTTCACGGCCAATGCTTCCCTTCCCGATATGTTGATGGCGATCCAGCTTCGATCCGCGGGCAGCTTTGGCGTCGTTGCAATGCCATACGCGAACGTTTTTCAGTCCGATCGTCTCATCGAGGAGCGCCAGCGTTTCGCGCATTCCAGACTCGCTCACGATGTCGTATCCCGCGACGTGGGTGTGACAGGTATCGATGCAGGCTGCGATGGGAACTGTATCGCGAAGTCGTTCCAACACTTCGGCGACTTGTTCGAAGCTTCCGCCCAAGGAATATTCCGCGCCAGCTGTGTTCTCGATCAGGATGGTGAGATTGCCTTTGGCAAGGTCGAGGCCGCGTGTCGCAGCTGCGATTGCCGCTGAAGTTTGTATCAGGCCGGCTTCCCGATCTGCGCCACGGAACGAGCCCGGGTGAAGCACCAGATAGTCCGCGCATAGGGCCAGAGCGCGTTCTACTTCGCCACGAAAGGCTTCGATCGACTTCTTCAGGAACAGCGGAGTCGTGCTAGCTAGATTCACCAGATAGTTCACGTGAATCGCCATGGGCTTGAGGTCATACTTCTCGCGCAGGTGCATCATCTCGTCGCATTGCGGACGGGTTAGCGCGTAGGGCGCCCACTGGCGCGGGCTGGAGGAGAAAATCTGGAAAGTGTTGCAACCCAGTCGGTAGGCGCGCTCTGCTGCCGTTTGGACGCCTCCGGCGGTCGAAGTGTGAATGCCGATGCGGCGCGAGGTCAGGCGGGGCGGGCGCTTCGGAGCGGGGAGATTGAGAATGTCTTGCTCGCGAGCGATGGAATGAGGCATGGAGTGAAGTATAGCTAGCGTCGAGATCCGGCGCGGTGCGGAAATCCGCTGCGTTTGCGTGCATACGCCTTCGACGATAGACTTGAAGCTTTCGAGGTGGGTTCATGTTAGTGGTTATGCAGGCGCACGCTAGCGAAGAACAGGTGCGTGCGGTCTGCCAGAAGATCGAGGCGCTGGGCTACCGCGCTCACTCCATTCCCGGCGCGGAGCGAACCGCGATCGGCATCACCGGAAATAAGGGCGAGGTCGAGGCCGGCACGCTGGAAGAAATGTCGGGCGTGCAGGAAGTGATTCGCGTCACCAAGCCTTACAAGCTGGTCAGCCGCGACCTTAAGTCAGAGAATACTGTCGTTCGTTTCGCTGGGAGCGATGCCACGATTGGCGGGTCGGGGCTGGCGATCATCGCGGGGCCTTGTGCGATTGAAAGCCGGGAGCAAGCGTTTGCCATTGCCGAGCGCGTGCAGCGGGCGGGTGCGCAGTTTTTTCGCGGCGGAGCTTACAAGCCGAGGACCTCTCCTTATTCGTTTCAAGGTCTGGGCGAAGAAGGTTTGCAGATCATGGCTGAGGTTCGCGAGAATTTTGGTCTGCGGACAATTACCGAGGCCATTGATAATGAATCGCTCGACTTGGTTGAGCAGTACGCCGACATCATTCAAATCGGGGCGCGCAATATGCAGAACTATTCGCTGCTCCGGCGTGCCGGCCGCTCGAAGCGCCCGGTGATGGTGAAGCGCGGCATGTCGGCGACGCTGGAAGAATTTCTGATGGCGGCCGAGTATGTGATGAGCGAAGGCAACTACAACGTGATTCTGTGCGAGCGTGGCATTCGCACTTTCGCCGACCACACGCGCAACACGCTCGATCTGAGTGTGGTTCCGGCGGTGCAGCGGCTCAGCCACTTGCCCATTATTGTTGATCCGAGCCAGGGTACTGGCAAGCGAAATAAAGTGACTCCGCTTTCGCGGGCCGCCATTGCTGTGGGCGCGGATGGGCTGATCGTCGAAGTTCATCACCAGCCAGACCTGGCGCTCTCCGATGGGATGCAGTCGCTGTATCCGGATCAGTTCGACGAGTTGATGGCGCAGGTGCGGCAGATCGCGCCGGTGGTCGGGAGGGTGGTGTCGATCGCATCGGCGAAGCCGCCCGTCGTGGTTAGCGAACGATAGTTGCCAGTTCTCGTGGAGGGTCCGAGGTCAGGATGAAAAATCTGTGGACGGCCTTCGCCGTAATCTTAGTGGCCGGAAGCATCTATCTCGTTGCCCAAACTCAGGATCAGCCACAGTCTTCCTCGCAGCCCGCTAGCCCGGCTCCCAATTCGACGCCGCCCGCGCAGAACGACCAGTCTCATCAAGGCGGCATCCGGACAACGCCTCCGCACGCGATCTACAGCCCGGACCCCGATTACCCGATAGAGGCACGGAGGGCTAAAGTTCAGGGCCTCGTAACTCTAAAATTGACCGTCGCGCCGGATGGTGCGACGAAAGACATTCAGGTGGTGAAGCATCTCCGATCCGACCTTGACGCGAATGCGGTGGACGCCGTGCGGACATGGAAGTTCGAGCCAGCGACTAAAGATGGCAAGCCTGTGGCTGTATCGGTCAATATTGACGTGGCATTCAGATTGTATTGAGCAAGGTTCTTAGCAATTTTTCGATCGCGGCGTCGTCCTTGCCTTGAGAAAACTCCTCATCATCATCGTATCGATCCCGGTGCTGGCCGGCCTCGGGTGGTTATATTTCCACGAGCGGCAGCTCACGGATTACGGTCCGGCTTACCACGAGTACGCCTACATCACCAATGGCAAGAGTAATACGGTTAGCGTGATCGACCTGCGGACGTTTCAGCCCGCGAAAACAATTAAGGTTGGCAGTGAGCCTACCGGCGTCGCGGCGAACAGCAAGAAGAATGAGATCTATGCGGTGAATGCGGGATCTAGCAACGTCAGCGTGATTGACGCGGAACGCAACGCCGTGGTCGCAACTATTGGCGTACACGGCAGGCCATATTTCATCGATGTTTCGGAAGACGGGAAGCGCGGATACGTCGCGAACTCAGGCTCGGCGAATGTTTCGGTTATCGATCTCGATAAGCGAGCAGTGATCTCCAACGTTCGCGTGGGAGCATCGCCGGGGCTGGCCACAGTTTCTCCGGATGGCGAGACTGTGGTGGTCAGCAATCGCGGCGACAATACGATTTCGCTGATCGAAGCTCGACATCTTACGGTTCGCAGCACGATTCCAGTGTGCCAGCAACCGGAAGACATCGCGATTCTGCCGGACAGCAGCAAAGCGTTTGTCGCTTGCGCTGCGTCGGGACAAGTCGCGTCGGTTGATCTGAAAAATGAAAAACTGCTGGCCCTGCTCGACGTGGGAAAAACTCCCGTGAACCTGGCGCTCAAACCCGATGGCGGAGAGCTCATGGTGAGCAACTTCGACTCGGATAACATCTCGATTATCGAGACAACAACGAACGAGGTTGGCGGCAGCTATCTGATCGGGACGCATCCGGCGCGTGGGATTGTTACGGTGGATAATTCTCGTCTCTACATCAGCAACTTCGGATCAAACACGGTGGCAGTTTACGACATTGATATTGGGAAAATGATCGCGACGTTGCCGGTGGGCAGCCATCCGGACGGACTGGCGCTTTCGCAGAGCCAAAACTACTTGCTGGTTCTGAATTCTGGATCGGGAGATGTCACAGTCATCCAGAAGCGCACGCCAAAGAAGAAATTTGAGCCTGGCGAGTATTCGCTTCTGACTATGATTCCGGTTGGAGTTCAGCCGAACAATATTGTGGTGAAATCGTTCGTTTTGGCTGAGCCGGCAAAGTAAAATCATTAACCACAAAGGACACGAGGGTACACAAAGGAGACCCGGCGGGGAAATCTTTGTGTCCCAAGTTTGGCGTTAGGCGTTGGCGCCGCAGCACTTCTTGTATTTCTTTCCGGAGCCGCAGGGACAGGGATCGTTGCGTCCGATCTTGGCTGCGCCACGGACGACCTGCTGCACTGTTTGCAGATCTCCGGAACCGGCCATGCGAGCCTGTTCGAGCTCGCGGCGCTTCCGGCGTTGGAAAGCTTCCTCGATTTCGTCGACGGAGGTGGCTACTTGCCGAGGCTTGCGGCCATTGCCATCGCCACCCATCTGCGGCACCGGTGTGCTCGCTTCGGGACCAGCGCTACCCACGGGTCGCGGCACTCCGCCTTCGCTGGGACGCTCCAGAATCTGCATCAGGTAGAGATAGCGAACGGTCTCCTCCTGGGAGCGCTGCATCATGGCTTCGAACATGTCGAAGGATTCGCGTTTGTATTCGACCAGCGGGTCGTGCTGGCCGTAGCCCCGCAGGCCGATGCCCTCCTTCAAGTGATCCATGTCTCGGAGGTGGTCTTTCCACTGCGCATCGAGCACGCTTAACATGATCATGCGCTCGTGATAGCGCATGGCATCGGGGCCAATCAATTTTTCCTTGGCGTCGTAACGGGCTTTGAGCTTGTCAAAAATCGCGTCGCCCAGTTCCTGGCGGTTCATGGCCTCGGGCTTGATACCTTCCGCGAGAATATCAACGCCGAAACGGGTGAAGATGGCGTCCTTCAGGCCCTTGAGATCCCAATCTTCGACGTGAACTTTGACGGCGCAGAACTGATCCATCAAATCGCTGAGGATGCCGGAAACGTAATCTTCAAGGATAAGTTCTTTCTGATCGACACCTTGCAGCAACAGATGCCGCAGGCCGTACACGGCTTCCCGCTGCTTGTTCATTACGTCGTCATATTCCAGCAGGTGTTTGCGGGCTTCGAAGTTTTGCGCTTCAACAGCTTCCTGCGACTTCTCAATCCGGCGCGAGATCAAGCGCGATTCGATCGGAACTCCTTCCTCCATGCCGAGGCGCTGGAGCAGGTTGGAGATCCACTCCTTGGCGAAGATGCGCATCAAGTCGTCTTCGAGCGAAAGATAGAAACGGGAAGAACCGGGATCGCCCTGGCGTCCGGCGCGTCCGCGAAGCTGATTGTCGATTCGGCGAGCCTCGTGACGCTCGGTACCAAATATATGGAGCCCTCCAGCGGCGATGACTTCCTCGTGTTCGTTGTCGGTCTGTTCTTTGTGACGATTGAAAACCTCTGTCCACTGGTCGGTGGGAACGACGTATTCGTTGCCGGCGTAGTACCAGACGGTGCTCTTGGTATCGTCGACACTGGCTTGAACCTTGCCTTGCGCGGCTCGCAGGGGCTGCGCGATGCCTTTCTTCACGCATTCCTGCTTGGCCATGAACTCAGGGTTTCCGCCGAGCAGAATGTCGGTTCCGCGGCCGGCCATATTCGTGGCGATCGTGACCATGCCCTTACTACCAGCCTGGGCGACGATTTCTGCTTCTTTCTCGTGCTGCTTGGCATTCAACACCCAGTGCTTGACGCCTTTCTTTTTCAGCAGATCGGAAAGACGCTCTGACTTTTCAATCGATGTGGTGCCGACCAGAACCGGCTGGCCGGTGGCGTGCAATCTCTGGATCTCATCGGCTGCGGCGAAGTACTTTTCTTTTTCGGTGCGGTAGACAACGTCCGGATTTTCCAGCCGCCGCATCGGCTTGTTGGTGGGAATCACCATCACTTCCAGCCGGTAGATCTTGTCGAACTCGGGCGCTTCAGTTTCCGCCGTGCCGGTCATGCCAGCGAGTTTTTTGTACATGCGGAAATAGTTCTGGAAAGTGATGGTAGCGAGGGTTTGATTCTCGCGTTCGATCTTGACGTTTTCTTTGGCTTCGACTGACTGATGCAGGCCGTCGGACCAGCGGCGGCCGGGCATCAAACGTCCGGTGAACTCATCGACGATGATTACCTCACCGTCTTTCACCACGTACTCGACATCGCGGTGATAGAGAGCGTGCGCCTTGACTGCGGTCTCCACGTGGTGCTTCAGATCCCAATTTTCCGGGTCGGCAATATTGCCGATGCCGAGCAGTTCCTCGACCTTTTCCCAGCCTACGTCGGTGACCGTAATATTCCTGTGCTTTTCGTCCACCACAAAGTCGCCAGTGTATTGCTTAGGCTCGCCGGGCGCGACGTCGATTTCCTCACCTTTTTCAAGCTTGGGAATGATGCGATTGACCTTGGCGTACTTGTCGGTAGACTCCTCGCTGGCACCTGAAATGATTAGCGGCGTGCGGGCTTCGTCGATCAGGATGGAATCGACTTCGTCGACGATGGAGAAGTTGTGCCCACGCTGCACACAATCGTGCAGATCGAACTTCATGTTGTCGCGCAGATAGTCGAATCCGAATTCGTTGTTGGTGCCGTAGGTTACGTCGGCGGCGTAGGCTTCGCGGCGCTGCTGATCGTCGAGATCGTGAACGATAACGCCCACACTCAGGCCGAGGAAACTGTACAGCTTGCCCATCCACTCAGAGTCGCGCTTGGCAAGATAGTCATTGACCGTGACCACGTGTACGCCGCGTCCACTGAGTGCGTTCAGATAAACCGGCAGAGTGGCGACCAGGGTTTTTCCTTCGCCGGTCTTCATTTCCGCGATCTTGCCCTGGTGCAGAACCATGCCACCGATCAGCTGCACATCGAAGTGGCGCATGTTCAGAACACGACGGCCACCTTCGCGAACTACGGCGAAGGCCTCGACCAGAAGTTCATCGAGAACTTCGTTCACCAGCTTGGCACGCTCGGCGTCGAGTTCCTTGCGGCGATCCTGGTCCGCGTCCGGCTCGTCGGGAATACTGGTTAGGCGTTCCTGTATCCGCTGGCGGAATTCGTCCGTCTTGGCGCGTAGTTGCTCATCGGTGAGCTTGCGAGTGTCGGCCTCAAGCGCGTTGATGGCCTCGACGCGAGGCATCAAGCGCTTGACCTCGCGCTCGTTCTTGGTCCCGAAAACCTTGGCTACCAAAGCATTAATCAAATGAGGGTCCTTGGAGGGGCACTACACCCACTATCCTAAAAGGTTAGTATATTAGATGCGTGCGCAGCGCGTAAGTCGCGATGCAGCCTTCTCAGGAACCATCTCTCCCGGGCAGTTGTGTAGATCACTGAGATCAATCAAACAAGATTTTGAGGCGACCTTGCGGCAGCATCTGCGATCACGGCGCTGAAGCGTGTTTTCAGGTATATTCCCCCTTCAGCTAATGCCGACCTTCTACGAACTCTTCCGCGAATGCGCTGAGCGCTGGCCTGACAGTGTCGCGCTGGAAATCCAGCGGCGCGACCGGGTCGAGAGTATCACCTACGCCGAAGCACGGCGCATGGCGGAGGGCATTGGCCGCTGGCTGACCGAGAATGGATTTCAGCCAGGCGCTCGGATCGCGATTCTGGCCGATAACCATCCTCGCTGGATCACTGCGTATCTTGGCATTATCGCGGCCGGCTGCACTGTTGTTCCGTTGGACACTGCGTTTCATGCGGATCAGGTTGCGAAGCTCCTCAAGGATAGCGGTAGTTCCCTGCTTTTTTGTGATGCGCGGCATATGGCGGTCGCTGAGGAAGCCATCCGCGGATTTGAAGTCAGCATTGTTCGCCTCGACTCGCCAGATGCGGACAAGAGTGTCCACTCTACACGGGGTGCCGAGCTTCGCTCGAGCGGACGGCAGGGGGCAACTGTCCCTACGCAGATTAATCTCGACGGCATCTTTGCGGCAGGGCCGGGAGAATTTGTTCCGTCCGCCTCCAAAGATGATGACCTTGCTTCGTTGCTCTACACCTCTGGCACCACCGCTGATCCCAAAGGGGTGATGCTCTCGCACTCTAACCTAATGGGTGAAGTGCGGGCTGTATTCGGATGGGCACATATCGGCCCTGAGGACGCGCTGCTCGGCGTGCTTCCGCTTTTTCATGTCCTGTCGCAGATGGCAAACTTACTCTTGCCGCTGGTCAAGGGATCGCGGGTTGTTTATCTCGAGACTGTGAATACGACGGAGTTGCTTCGCGCGTTGGCAGAGCGGGGAATCACAGCGTTCGCAGTCGTGCCGCAGTTTTTTTACTTGATCCACGAGCGCATTTTCAAGGAGGTGGCGAAACGGGGGCGACTGGCAAGTGAGGCGGTGCGGGTGATGATGGCATTCACACGCTTCAGCCGAAGGTTTGGATGGAATCCCGGCCCGCTTCTGTTTCCCAAAATTCATGAAACCTTCGGCCGCAAGATGCGGTATCTGGTGACGGGTGGGTCACGCTTTGATCCAAAGATCGGACGCGATTTTCACGCCTTGGGAATTGACGTTTTGCAGGCGTACGGCCTTACTGAAACCAGCGCCGCTGCTTTTGCTACGTCGCTGGATGACAACGTCATTGGCTCTGTCGGCAAGGCGCTCACGGGTGTGGAAGGAAAGATTGTCGATCCGCAAGCACAAGAGGGTGGCAGCCAGCCAGTTGGAGAAATCGCGATTCGCGGCGCCATCGTCATGAAGGGTTATTGGAATCGGCCTGACGCGTCGGCGGCCGCCCTTCGAGACGGCTGGCTCTATACCGGGGATTTGGGCTATTTCGACAGCGCTGGAAATCTTTTTATCACTGGCCGAAAGAAAGAAGTCATCATCCTTAGCAACGGAAAAAATGTTTATCCGGAGGAGGTCGAGGCGCACTATCTGAAGTCGCCTTACGTGGGGGAAATTGCGGTTATGGGGCTCGAAGGCGTGCCTGGAGAGGACAGGCTGCATGCCGTGGTGGTTCCCAATCTTGATGTGCTCAAGCAACGGAAGATCGTCAACGCGAAAGAGGTGATCCGCTACGACATTGAGAACCTCTCGCTGCAACTGCCTTCGACCAAGCGGATTGGAAGCTATGAGATCTGGCAGGAAGCTTTGCCGCGAACAACCACTCGCAAGTTGAAACGATTCGAAATCGAGAAGCGGGTGCGGGCAAATCAGACCCGAGGCCGTTCGGGCGATGCGGAAGTTGGTGCAGACAAACCATTGAGCGCCGGAGACGCTGCCTGGCTGGAGCAGCCCGATGTGCAGCGCGCACTCGACATCGTGCGGGAGGCGTCAAGGATCAAGGCGCAAACAATCCGCCCCGGTGACAATCTAGAACTCGATCTTGGGCTGGATTCGATGCAGCGCGTCGAACTTCTTGTGGCTCTCGAACAAGAGCTCGGCGGGAACACAGAAGAATCGCGGCTGTCAGAGATTTACACGGTACGCGAGTTAGTGGATGCAGTGCGAGAGGGCGCAGCTGGCACGAAGGGTGGCCCATCCCGCCCGCAGTTCGCCGGTTGGAAAGCAGTGCTGCAAGAAGAGCCTGCAGATCCCGAGGTTCGCACCCTGTTGCGGCCAGCGCCGTTCAAGGAGACGTTCTGGTATGTTGCTAGCCGGCTGGTAGAGATCGTGGCTCGCGACCGCTTTCGTCTCCGCGTGACTGGCCTGGAAAAACTTCCTGCCCATGGACCCTTTATCATTTGCTCCAATCACCAGAGCTTTATCGATCCCATCATTCTCGGTAGTGTTTTACCTTGGCGGGTGTTCCGCAATAGCTTTGCCGTGGGTACCAGCGAGATTTTCGGCAAAGGCTTTCTGCGGACGCTGGCACGATGGTTGCGCGTAGTGGTGGTGGATCCAGATGCGAATTTGATTCCCGCCATGCGTGCCGGAGCCTACGGTCTGGGGCAGGGAGATGTGCTCATGCTTTATCCCGAGGGCGAGCGCTCGATTGATGGCGAACCGAAAATGTTCAAGAAGGGCGCGGCGATTCTCTCCATTCACTTGCAGGTACCGATTGTTCCGGTGGCGATTGAAGGTTTTTATGAAGCGTGGCCGCGGGGTAAACGCTTTCAGAAATTCGCACGGTTGCAGATGATCTGTGGCGATGCGATTCATCCTCCGCCCGAAGCAGAAGCATCCGAGGAAGCTTACGAGGAACTCACTGCCAAATTAAAAGGCCGCATCGTGGCGATGTGGGAGCACCTACGAAAGCGCTCTCTGTAGAGACGTAGCTCTGCTACGCACCCGGGCCAGAGCCAGCGGGAGTAGACGTTGTGAGCAACGTCTACAGATTACTTTGCACGCGGGTGCGTCTGGTCGTAAACCTCGAGCACGTGCTTCATGGACAGCTGGGTGTAGCGCTGGGTGGTTGAAAGGCGCTCGTGGCCAAGCATTTCCTGAATGGAGCGCAGGTCGGCGCCTTCTTCCAGCATGTGTGTGCCAAACGCGTGGCGCAGCGTGTGCGGATGCACATCCGGCGACAGTCCCTTGGCTATGGCGATTTTCTTGATGATTCGGCCTACACTGCGTGTGGTGATCCGTCCCCCGCGCCGATTGATTAGCAGCGCTGGCGAATTCTTTCTGCGTTCCTGTAACATCTGCTGGCGCACGGGCAAGTAGTTTGCCAGCGCGGCTTTTACGGAATCTCCGAAGGGCACATATCGTTCTTTCTTGCCTTTGCCGCGAATGAGAATGGCTTCAGAACTCAGGCGGATATCGTCGAGGTTGATGCCAATCAACTCGGAATTGCGGATGCCGCATCCATAAAGCAATTCGAACATGATGCGGTCTCGTTCGGGAAACGATGCCGCCTCGGGCATATGCCCATCAAGCACGGTGTTCATTTCTTCGATCGTGGGCACGCGAGGCAGTTTCTTGGGCAGCTTCGGTGTGGACACCAGCGCGGCAGGATTCTGTTCTACGACGCCTTCCTGGGCCAGCCATTTGTAGAAGGACCGAACCGCAGCTAGTGCGCGGGCAACTGAGGTTTTGCTGAGATCCCTTTGATACAGATTCGATAGAAATCCGCGAATCGTCAGGTGATCGATGCTTCGCCAATTTCGTGAGCCCAGATAAGAAGCAAAACTTCCCAGATCGCCGGTGTAGGCTTTGATGGTATGAACGGACGCATTGCGCTGCCGCAGCGAATGAAGGAACTTGTCGATGGTTTTTTCGGCGGGAGTACGATTGTTCGTCGCCATACGTGCTAGAACCTATCTCACCACAGAGTCACATCGAAAACTGCGCTGTGTCTGGGTGGTTGAAAGGTCGCCCTACCTCGCTTTCGCTCGCGGATGGTGCTTCTGGTACACAGTCTTCAGTCGGTCGAGCGCCAGATGCGTGTAGACCTGCGTGGTCGAAATATCGGCATGGCCCAAGATGGTCTGGACCGTGCGCAGGTCCGCACCATTCTCGACCATGTGTGTGGCACAACTGTGGCGCAGCATGTGCGGACTGGCGTTGCGTCCCACGCTTGAAGATGTCGCGCGAACCATCTGCCATACGCGCTGACGCGTCAGCTTGCGCGCTCCACGTCCGAGGAATAAAAGCGGCGAGGTGCGCTCTCCCATCAGCAACGATCGGGAATGCTTCATATATTCTGCAAGTATTTCTTGCGCCGACTTTCCCAGGGGCACGATTCGTTCTTTATCGCCCTTGCCTCGCACCAGCAGATAACCAAGGTCTAGTTTCAGGTCCTCGAGCTTCACCGCAACCATCTCCGAGACGCGCAGTGCCCCAGCGTAGAAAACTTCCAGCATGGCGCGATCACGCAACACAATCGCCTCGCCCAGCCTTCCCTTCGACCCCGATTTCGGCGCGCGCAGCATGATTTCCATTTCGTCACGGGCCAGCGACTTGGGTAGTACTTTCCATTGATTCGGCGAGTCGATGTTCAGCGTGGGATCGTGTTCGATGAGCTTGTCGAGCAACAGATAACGATACAAATGGCGTAACGTGGAAAGCTTTCTTCCTACGGATCGTCCATCGACTGAGTTGGCGAATAGCTCCTGAATGAAATCGCGCACCTCATTGCGACGCGCCTTCAACAGCGTGCGCTTGCGTTTCTCCAGGAATCCAGTGAACTGGCTGACGTCGGTGGTGTACGCAGCGACCGTGAGCGGAGCCAGTCCCTTCTCGACTTTCAGATAGTCGAGAAAGCCGAACACCAGTCGAGAGTTTGTATCGGAAGGCACAGATAAAGTATGCGCTTCATCGGACGTTGCGAGAGGTGACAATAAGGGTGCTGCAGAACTGTAGCTTGCTACGTCTTGCGCTGAGGAAGAAATCACGTCTGGGGATCAAGAACCACATCGGCGTCGGCGCACCGAGACGTTGCGAGCAACGTCTCTACAGATTTACTTCCTTCAGCACCTCAACCGCGTAAATCGCCCCCTCAGGCGTTTCTTCATGCTTGAAATATGCAAACACGTTTCGGCCTTGTGCCACGTGCTCCCGGATGCGGTCTACCATGGCGCGCCGTTCATCAGACGTGTAGTTCGGCTTGCGATAGCGGTAATAGCAGAAGTCGGCAGTTATAACGTCGGGTGTGGTGCGTTCTTCGGTTTCGGCGACGCAGAGCGCGCGGTTGCCGCTCTTGAGGATTGCGAAAATCTCGTCGGTGAACCATGAGGCATGGCGGAACTCAAATGCGGAAGGAACCGCTCGCGGGACAACGGCGAGGAATTCCTTCAGAAGCGTGGCATCTGCTTTCATGTTCGGGGGCAACTGAAACAACAGCGGCCCCAGCTTTTCAGCACGCGCGATGGGCTCAATTGTGCTCAAGAAGCGCGGAATGAAATCCTCCGTCCCCTTCAAGCGCTTGATGTGCGTGATGACTTGGTGGGCTTTGATGCTGAGGCGAAATCCGGCGGGTGTGGCTTCGATCCACTTCTGGGCAGTCGTTTCCTTCAGCAGTTGGCGAAACGTGAAGTTGACTTCGACGGCGTTCAGTTGCGTCGCATAGTATTGCAGGAATTTTGCCTGGGCCAGCTTCGCGGGATAAAAGTCGGGTTTCCAACTTGGATAAGCCCATCCTGATGTACCGGCGTAAAGTTGCGCCATAATTTCGCTCCGCAAAAAGCAAGCCGCTTAGGTTGAAGATCAGCCGGATTATACCTTCCGAGCCCTTTTCTTCGGGGCGGATCGGCGGGCTGGTTTCGCGCCCTTCTTTGCTTTCTTCGTGTCCTCCGCTTGCGCCGCCAGTTCCAGTCCTTCCTCCGGCATCGCTGCGGCTTCCTCGATCCCAGCCAGCTTTGGCAGTTTCTGCTTGAGCTTAAGCACGGGTTCGAACAAGTCTCCCATCTTCTGCACACGATCAAGCACCTGACTCGCTTCGAACACCAGCAGGTCCGCGTCTTTCTTCTTTAACGCCTGCTCCACCTCTTCCCATTTCACTGGAGTCGAGACCGTGGGGCGCTCGCGCGCCCTCAACGAATAAACACTTACGGTGGTCTTGTGGTCGTCGTTCTGGCTCCAGTCCACGAATACCTTGCCGACGCGTAACTGCTTTTTCATGTCAGAAACAACGAGTTCCCGATGCTCGTTCTCGAGCAAACGGGCGAGCGCGTGCGCGAAGGGCTTGGTGACGTCGTAACTGGTGGGCGAGTTCAAGGGAACATAAATCTGCAGGCCCTTGGACCCGGAGGTCTTAGGAAAACTCTGCAATCCGAAGTGCGCGAAAATGTCACGCAGCCAGACTCCGACCTGGCAGCATTGCACGATATTTGCGGGCGCTCCCGGATCGAGGTCGAAGACCATGCTGCGCGGACACAAGATATCTTTGGCTAGCGAGAGCGAGGGATGCAGTTCGATGGACGCGAGATTCGCGATCCAAACGAGCGTGGGCAGATCGTTCGCCAGAATGTAATTTACGTTGCGCTGGTTGCCCTGGCTCCAGACGGGTACGGTCTTCACCCAATCTGGGCGGTGCTTGGTTGCGTTCTTCTCGAAGAAGTACTCTTTGTCCACGCCCTCGGGATACCGCTTCAGGGTAAGAGGACGTCCCGCAAGATGGGGCAGCAAAACAGGCGCGATCCGCGCATAATAGTCGATGACCTGTCCCTTGGTGAACCCGGTCGCGGGATACAGGACTTTATCCAGGTTGGTCAAACTCAGGTGCTTGCCTTCGATCTCGACGACTTCTGGTTTGCTCATGCTGACTCTTTCCGGTCCGGCCGCGCAGCCCGTTCTTTGATGCCGAATTGTAATCGTTGGAGCGGCCTTCCGTTTGACAACTTCCCCTTCGGCCACGTAATTTCAAACTTCTGCCCTTCATACACGTCCAACCTCGTGGAGGTCCAATGAGCTACAAACGTTCCCTCAAGTCGTTCGCCATTATTCTTGTCCTCGCGGCGCTGGCTGCCGCACAAGATCTGGCTTCGTTCGAAAAGCGTACGACGGTCAAGACGCTAGACAACGGGCTGACGGTCGTGATCTGCGAGCGTCCAGAGGCGCCAGTATTTTCCTTCTTCACCCACGTGGACGCCGGTTCGGTGCAGGATCCTCTCGGCGAAACCGGGTTGGCGCATATGTTTGAGCACATGGCTTTCAAGGGCACTGACAAGATCGGCACCACGGATTACGCCGCCGAAAAAGTGGCTCTGGAAAAGGTCGAACAGGATTATGCCGCGTACATTGCAGAGCGCGACAAGCCGGTCGGCCGGGACGAGCAAAAGGTGAAAGAACTGCAAAAAGCCTGGACGGAAGCCACGACCGAAGCCAACAAGTACGTCAAGCCCAACGAATTTCCTCAGATCGTGGAGATGAACGGCGGTGAGGATTTGAACGCAAACACCAGCGACGATGAGACCAACTACTTTTATTCGTTCCCCGAGAACCGGCTGGAACTATGGGCCTATCTGGAGTCGGAGCGCTTCCTGCACCCGGTCATGCGCGAGTTTTACAAGGAGCGCAATGTGGTGATCGAAGAACGCCGCATGCGCGTCGACAGCAATCCGATCGGGCGGTTGCTGGAACAATTCACCACAGCGGCGTATCAGGCGCATGAATACCATCGCCCGACGATTGGCTGGATTTCCGACTTGAATACATTTTCCGCCACCGATGCGAAGAAGTTTTTCGACAAGTATTACATCCCGTCGAATATGGTCGTAGCCGTTGTCGGCGACGTAAAGGCATCGGAGACGATGCCAGTCATCGAGAAATATTTCGGCCGCATCCCTTCGCGCCCGAAGCCGGACGAGCGGACAACCACTGAGCCGCCGCAGAACGCCGAGCGCCGCGTCATTCTGCAAGACATGTCGCAACCGCTCTATCTCGAGGGCTATCACCGGCCCGACTACCGCAGCCCGGATGACGCCGTATACGACGCGATTGCCGACCTGATGTCGAACGGCCGCACCTCGCGGCTATACCGCGCGCTGGTGCGCGATAAGAAAATCGCCGCCGATTCCGCGGGCTTTACCGGACTGCCGGGCAACAAGTATCCGCATCTTTTTGCGTTCTACGCGTTCCCGCTCCCCGGCCACAAACCCGACGAAATGGCGGAAGCTATTCATGTCGAGATCGAAAAGCTGAAGAATGAAGACATCAGTGACGAGGAATTGAAGATGATTAAGACGCGGGCCAAGGCGAACCTGATCCGCAGCCTGGGAAGCAACGAAGGTCTAGCCAACAATCTGGCGATTTATCAGGCTCGATACGACGACTGGCGTGAACTGTTTCGCTCGGTTGACCGCATCGACAAAGTCAGCAAAGCGGACATTCGCCGTGTAGCCAAACAAACTTTTGTTCCGACCAATCGTACTGTAGGAATTATCGAAACCCGGGCTGCCGCTCCGGCAGGCGATCAAAGAGGAGGTGCGCAATGAAAAGTCAGCTTACGCGCATTCTTCTCTCGGCTGTAATTCTTGTCAGCGCCGCAGTTCCTCGATCTGCGGCGCAGGTCACGGATTGGCAACAGATCACCATTCCTCCTCTGCCCGCGTTCCATCCGCAGGAACCCAAACGCATTGAATTGCCGAACGGCATGGTCATCTTCCTGCAGGAAGACCATGAACTTCCCCTTATTGATGGCGTCGCGCGCATCCGCGGGGGTTCACGTTCCGAAGCCGCGAGCAAGGTCGGAGTGCTCGATATTTACGGCGAAGTCTGGCGTACCGGTGGAACTAAAACTCAAACCGGCGATCAGCTCGACGATTATCTCGAAATTCGCGCCGCCAAAGTTGAAAGCGGTGACAACGCAGACTCGACGACCATCTCGTGGTCTTGCCTGAAGGGCGATTTCGACGATGTGTTCAAGGCTTTCAACGATCTGCTGCGTGAGCCCGAATTCCGCGCCGACAAGATCGACCTGGCGCAGCACGAAATGTTCGACTCCATCTCGCGCCGCAATGACGATGTGAGCGGGATCGCGAGCCGCGAGTCAAAGAAGCTGGCGTACGGCTCGAACAATCCGTACGTGCGCGAACCCGAATACGCGACCGTTGCCGCCGTCACGCGGCAAGACCTGCTCGATTGGCACCATACTTACGTACATCCCAACAATATTATTTTGGGAGTAGTCGGGGACTTCGATTCGGCTTCCATGGAAGCCAAGCTTCGCAAGGTTTTCGGCGACTGGCCCAAGGGACCGGCGGCGAAAGAAGAGAAAATCGACTTCGATTCAGCCAAGCCCGGCTACTACTTGATTGCGAAAGAAGACGTGAATCAGAGTTCCATCAATATGACGGAACTGGGCATCCGGCGCGACAACCCGGACTACTATGCCACTCAAGTTTTCAATGAGGCCTTCGGCGGCGGTTTTTCTTCACGACTGTTCAAGAGCATTCGGACGGCGCAAGGGCTGGCATACGGCGTTGGCGGCGGTATCGGTTCGGCGTTTGATCATCCCGGAATCGTGCGCATTGCCATGGGCACCAAGAGCTCGACCACCGTGGAATCTATCCAGGCTCTTTACAAGGAGATCGATAACCTAAAGCAGAATCCGATTTCGGATGAAGAGATCAAACGAGCGAAGGACTCCATTCTGAACTCGTTCGTTTTCAATTTTGATTCGCCGGAAAAGGTTCTCCGCGAACGCATGGCGTACGAATTCTACGGATATCCCGCGGACTTCCTGGAACGCTATCGCGCCGGGATCGAAAGGGTTGGAAAGGAAGATGTAGCCCGCGTTGCGGCCAAGTACCTGCACAAAGACAAACTCGCCGTGCTGGTCGTAGGCAACACGCCGGATTTCGACAAGCCGCTGTCGTCGCTCGGTCCCGTCACCAACGTGGACATTAGCATTCCGCCTCCACCCGGCGAGAAAAGCGAAGAGAAAGCTCCCACTAAACCCGCTGTATCGGAAGCAGAAAGCAGGGGTTCAGCTGCGAACGTGGCCCAAACCGCGAGAAACCAAAACAGTAGATAAAATGGAGGACGGGCGTTCTCGCCCGTCCTGTTGCGCCCAAGAATCAATCACACAGACACAGAAAAATGCGGGGGCGGTAAACCTCAACCCTCGCCATCCCCAGCTACCGATCCCTCCACCTGCCGAAAACAGTTCTTGACCAGCCCAATCTGGCAATGTATTCTATAGCGAATAAAAAGCGAATACAATGGCTTCTCTTCCCCTACTTCCCGACTCCAAACCCAAGCTGATCGGCATTGCTCGCCTTGCTTCAGAGGGGGAATCGCTGCGTCAAGGGCACGAGGTGGAATACTTCACGCTGCCGGTCCGGTCGCTGCTCAATCGTTGCACCGGGGTGCGCATGCCTTTCACCTGGACGATCAATCCTTATCGTGGATGCGAGTTTGCCTGCAAATACTGCTATGCCCGTTACACGCATGAGTTTATGGAAATGCGCGACGGCGTCGACTTCGAGCAGAAGATTTTCGTGAAACAACACGCGTCAGAATTGCTACGGCAGGAACTTCGCCACGTGAAGTCAGGCGAGGAAATCGCGATCGGCACAGCAACGGATCCCTATCAACCGGCAGAGCGGCGTTTCGAGGTGACGCGGGCGATCCTTGAGGAACTGGCGCGGCATAGCGGCCTTGAAATCGGCATCGTCACCAAATCCAATCTCGTGTTGCGAGACATCGACGTACTCCAGCAGATTGCAAAAAACAATCGCCTGTTCGTCAACATCACGATAACCACTCTCAAGGTCGACCTGGCACGCATTCTGGAGCCGCGCGCTCCGCGCCCCGATCTGCGGCTAGAGGCCATGCAGAAATTGAACCAGGCAGGTGTTGCGGCAGGCGTGATCTGCGCGCCCGTGCTTCCCGGAATCACCGATTCGCCACGGGACATCGAGGCACTGGTTCGCGCCACGTCGCAAGCCGGCGGAAAGTACATTTTCGCCAATTCCCTTTTTCTTAAGCCGTGCTCCGCCGCGGTCTTTTTGCCGTTCCTGGAAAAAGAGTTCCCCCAACTCGTCGAGAATTACAGGAAGCGCTACAAAGACCGCGCATTCCTGCCGGCGTCGTATCGCAAACCGCTTTCGCAACTCATGGCACGGCTGCGGCAGAAGTATGGCATTCCCAGCGATTACGACCGTTACAGTCAGAAAACCCATCCCGTGGTCGAAGCCAAGCCCGATGCCCAAATGAAATTATTTTGACGCGTGGTTTCAGCTTAGGATTTCTGATTCCTCGCGCAAAAGGTAGAATCATCCGGTCTCGGGACCGCATGCAAACGCCACCTTCTACACGCAAGACGAAACCGCCGACCGTACCTTACATCTGTCTGGCGGCGCTGTTGCTAGGCGTCCTGCTCTACCAGATGCGGGCGGCAATCGACATTTTGCCGCGTGAAAAAGTAACTATCCCCTCGATCGAGCCAGCAATGGCCAGCGCATCTCTGGAAACGGTTTCTCCAGAGGCCGAAAAGGCGGGACTTCATCGCGGCGACGTTCTCCTCGCGATCAACGGAAAGCCCTACACTGGAACGTTGGTGCTGGCGATGGCCATCGCCGAGGCCAGGCCCGGACAGGAAGTTTTCGTAACCGTTCGTTCCGCGGCTGGCGTGCATACAGTCGCACTGCCAGCGACCGTAGGTCAGAACCGGATCCCCGACATGGTGCTGAATGTTCTTGTGGGCATCGTCATGCCGACGGTCTGCCTCCTGCTGGGCAGCTGGGTCGTTTTGGCGAGGCCGAGAGACATGCTGGCGTGGTTATTGCTCGCGGTGCTGCTCGGCTTCTCGGAACTGCTAGGAGTGCACAACATTGAAAATTGGGGTCCAGGATGGCGCGAGCTGGGAAAGTTTCAGACCCTAGGAATCGCTCCTTTATTGGGAACCCTGTGGCCGCTCTCCATGTTTTTCCTGGGCATGTATTTCCCTGAACAGTTCCCGCCCGGCAACAGGATGAGGCGCATCTGGAAATGGACGGCGTGGATTCTAGCCCCTCCTTTCGTGGTATTCAGCATAGCCCTCGTGGTGACGACGGTTTTGGCAGCGTCTAACTATGTGGCATCGGCGCGAGTCTATCGGATTCTGCATCCACTTTTGATTCCGTATCAAGCTCTGACCTACGTATTCGTCAGCTCGTTCTTCACGGCGATCTTCACCAAATCAGCGATGGCTATCTCGCAGGATGCCCGCCGCAGGCTGCGCTTACTCTATTGGGGCACGACGGTCGCCATGACGCCGGGACTGATTGTCACCATCGTCAACAAAGCTCTGGGGCCGTCGGCTTCCGCGACCATCCCCAGTTGGCTGAATTCGTTCGCTCTTCTGATGCTGCTGATCTTTCCCTTGACGCTGGCCTACGTGATTGTGGTCCAGCGTGCGATGGATGTTCGAGTTGTGCTCAGGCAGAGCCTGCAGTACGGCCTGGCCAGAAGCGGGATACGCATCTTTCAGTTTGTCGCCATTGCGGTTGTGGTTGGCACGGCTTTCGCGCTGGCGGGCAACTCCAATCGTCTGGGGAAAATGATAGTGATTGCGGTGGCCATCACTGTGGGCCTCGGCATCCCTCGCCTGGGCGAACAGCTGCGTACCTGGACCGATCGCCGATTCTTTCGCGAAGCTTACAACGCGGAGCAGGTGCTGAGCGAACTTAGCGACCAAGTTCGCGGTATGGTGGAAACGCGTCCACTCATCGAAACCGTCGCCACGCGGATCGCCGATACCTTGCACATTCCGCACGTTGCGGTGCTCTTGAGCAACGACGGCACGTATCGCACTGCGTACGCGCTGGGCTATGGAACTCTTCCCGAAGTTGTATTTTCTTCCGGCGCGGGCGCCGTCAAAGTGTTGCAGAAACAGAAAGAGCCGGCCCGGGTTTACTTCGACGATCCTAATTCGTGGCTTTATCGCGAACCGGAGGTGAGTGAAGAGGATCGAAGCAACTTGTCGCAGCTACAGAGTGAATTGCTGCTGCCCCTGGGCGCGCGTGACAAACTGCTCGGCTTCATCAGTCTGGGATCCAAGCGCTCCGACGAACCTTATTCTGGCACCGATGTGCGCCTGCTGAAGTCAGTGGCCGCGCAGACTGGATTGGCGCTCGAAAATGCGCGCCTGATGTCCGCGATCGCCGACGAGGTTGCCCACCGCGAACGCCTGAACCGCGAAGTAGAGATCGCTCGCGAGGTGCAAGAACGACTTTTTCCTCAGACCCTGCCTCCAATCGATGGCATTGATTACGCCGGAGCCTGCCGTCCCGCGCTTGGCGTAGGCGGCGATTATTTTGATTTCCTGGCGCTGCCCGGCGGACAGTTAGGAATTGCGATTGGCGATGTTTCCGGCAAAGGCATCGCCGCGGCCCTGACTATGGCAAGCTTGCAAGCCTCTTTGCGCGGCGAAGCCAGCCGCATGACCGATGACCTCGCGGCGTTGGTGAGTAACGTCAACCGTTTAGTGTACGAAGCCTCGTCGGCCAACCGTTATGCTACTTTTTTCTACGGACAATACAATCCGGTTTCGCGCCAGCTCAACTATGTGAATGCCGGTCACAATCCACCTATGCTCTTCCATCGGGCGGCGGGTGACTGGCAACTGTGCCGCCTCGAAACCGGAGGAACTGTAGTCGGCTTGCTCGAGAGTTTTCCCTATCAGCAAGCGACTCTCACAGTTGTACCGGGAGATATCCTTGTCGCTTTCACTGATGGTGTCAGCGAAGCCATGAACGCTGCCTATGAGGAGTGGGGCGAGGAGAGAATGATGGAAGCCATTCGTGGCTGTGCTGACTTACAAGCGTCCGAAATGATTGCTCGCATTATGCAAGCCGCCGATGCTTTCGTTGCCGGGGCGAAGCAGCACGATGACATGACGCTGGTGGTGATTCATGCGCGGTCGGCGCGTGGCCAGTAGTCTTTTCGGTCTCGAGATTCGCGGAGATTCATTCTTAGCGAAGCGGAAACTTCCTCCAAAGCAATCTGTCATCTCCGCGGCTGTTCTCGGCGCCCTCTGCGTTTTAAGATTTTGATGCGACTTGCGAAAACCCAAAGTCTTAAATCGCGGAGGGCGCGGAAAAACAGCCGCAGAGTGCGCGGAGAAATCGCAACAGCAAACTGAGACACTACCAATTCGTCCTCCTGCAAGCGGTTTCGCCGGCGAACTTCTATAATGGCTGTTCGCCGAGAGCGTGATGAATCCCCCGACTTCCCAAACCGCGCCCAGCCCGCCTCCGTCGACTGCAGCCCCGCGGCCTGGGTTTCTGCTGCAACTCGAGAGGTTTTGGCACCGGGTCACCGAGGGACTTGAACTCAGCCAACTTTGGAAGCAGTTCAGCGCCGATGCGCGCGCCAGTTACCGGCTCTATCACCGCGACTTTCAGGCTCGGGCTCCAGAAGTCCGGAAGCGCGGCTTCTGGCACACGGCGCAGGAGTATGTCTGGGCGATCCTGGAAAAGCTGACGCCCGCGCGACGAGTGTTATTGCTATTGGGTGTTGTGCTCCTGATTTTTCCCGCCGGCGGCTACAGCTATACTGGGAAATCTGGAGAACTCGTAGTGCTCGAACTCGATCCTCATTTCTGGGGCGGGCTCGTTCTCTTTGTTCTGCTGATGCTCGAGGTCGCGGATCGTGTGGTCATGAAGCGCGACCTCGAAATCGCCCGCGATATTCAGAAATGGCTGCTGCCAGCCACGCCCCCGCAGGTGCCCGGTTTGGACATCGCCTTCACCACTCGCGCGGCGAATACGGTCGCGGGTGATTTCTACGACGTCTTCGCCCGGCCGGTATCGGACTCCGCGGAACCTCATTTTCTATTGGCCGTCGCCGATGTCGCAGGAAAAAGTATTCCAGCGGCGTTGCTGATGGCCACCTTCCAGGCCAGCCTGAAAACTCTTTCGGAGACTCGCTGTTCCCTCGCCGATTTGGTCACCGGCATGAATCACTACGCCTGCACCAACAGCCAGAGCGGCCTTCGCTTCACCACCGCTTTCCTGGCCGAGTTCGACCCGGCCAGCCGGACCTTGACCTACACCAACGCCGGACACAACGCACCCATCCTGCGGCGCAGCTCGGGCGCAATCGAACGGCTGTCAAACGGCGGACTGCCCTTGGGAATGTGGGCGGATAAAACTTATGAAGCCGGAAAGGTGATCCTGCAACCGGGCGATTGGCTTGTGATTTTCACCGACGGCGTTGTCGAAGCAGAGAATGCGCGTACGGAAGAGTACGGGGAGCAGCGCTTGCTAAACCTTTTGCAAGGCGGCGCTACGGCTACTCCACAGGAACTCCTACGCCGAGCGATGAGCGACCTCGACGCCTTCGTCGGCCCCACCCCTCAGCACGATGACATAACCTGCATGCTGGTCAAGGCCGCCTAGACTGAGTGGCTCGCCACGCTCTTGACAAAGGTAACAATTATGTTACCATCACATGCGACAGATATCCGCGAATACCTCGACCGGAATGGCCGATGTCCTTACGCCGAATGGTTCGACCGCCTGAACGCAGCAAGAGTAACCATAGCGATCACGCGCATTGGCCAGGGCAACTTTTCCAATGTGAAAAGCGTTGGCTCGGGAGTTCATGAGTCCAAGATCGACTTCGGTCCGGGTTACCGTGTTTACTTCGGCATCGACGGCAGGCGCCTTGTCATCCTTCTCGGCGGAGGAACAAAAAAGAAGCAGCAAAGGGATATCAACGAAGCTATCAGCAAGTGGCAGGACTACAAGAAGAGAAAGCGATGAGGGAATCGGCAATGGCTTTGACACGAGACTTCAAGGAAACGATTCGAGCGCGAGTACGCCGTGACTCCACTTTCCGCAGGGAACTTCTGCGCGGAGGCATCGAGAGTTTTCTCTCCGGAGATATTGAAACAGGGAAAACGGTGCTGCGCGATTACATCAACGCCACGATTGGCTTTAGCGAACTCGCCGAGAACACACACCATTCGCCCAAGAGTTTAATGCGGATGCTTGGCCCGTCCGGAAATCCGCACGCCAGCAACCTGTTCGAAATCGTCGCATATCTGCAAAAGAAGGAAAGAGTTTGTTTCAAGCTTTGCCCGGCATCGGCTCGCCATTAAGCCGTTCCGCTTTTCATGACCTCCGCGTACATCCGATGAAACGCGTGGACGCCCTTTTCCTGCTTCACGCTGTAACGTCCGTGTTCGTAGCTGCGTGAGTGCAGATTCCTCTGCACCGTCTCGCAAATTGCGACGTCTTCAATCTGAATCTGGTCGCTGAACTCGACCGAGTCACGCGCGGCTTTACTATCGAGGTCTTCCTCGCGCACATACCATTCGAAAATCGCCATGGAACGCTCGGCCTCCAGCGGCAGAACGATGTTCAACGAAACATTGTCGGGATAGCAGTTCAGCATCCAGTTGGGAAAGATCCAGAAATAATCCGTGGTCAGATCCTCCGGGGCTTCGCGGTAGCGGCGCGGAGCGGCATCCCCAGGCTGTGCTCCCCGGATTGGACTGAATTGCCGCACGTGACGCGCGTAGGGTTCCACCGTGTAGGCTCCGTAGTCCAATTCACGATTCAGCCCCGGGTGCACGCTGGGTAAGTGGTAGCCCTCAAGATAATTGTCAACGTAGGTCTTCCAATTGCATTTCATGTCGTACGTCCGGCGCTGAAAGAGCTTCATACTGGCGAAATCGAAGCGCCCTACCTGCTTTGGAAGATTCCCCAGGCTCTTTACCAATGGCTCGGCATTGGGATCGAGGTTGACAAAGATGAGGTTAAACCACTCCGCAGCGCACACGGGCCTGAGCGCGAAGTCGCTGGGCGAGAAGTCCTGCTGGCCTTCGAACTCGGGAGCGCTGATCAGGGATCCATCCAGCCCATAAGTCCAACCGTGGTAGCTACAGCGGAAGAGCTTGCGCGAGCCGCATCCTTCCGCCGGTGGCCCGGCGCGATGCCGGCAAACATTGTAAAAGCCGCGCAGCTCGCAATCTGCTCCGCGCACCAGGAGCAAGGGCTCTCCTTGCAGTTCCGTAGTAAAGAAGTCCCCCGGATTCGCTACTTGATGGGCATGGCCCACGACCTGCCAGGCCTTTCGAAATATCTTTTCGTGCTCCCGTTCAAGGATGGAAGGATCGGCGTAGAAGGGACTTGGAAGCGACCACGCCTGTTCGATATCTGGATCGATGTGCAGGGATTCGACGGAGGCTTTCATGGGACGAACTGTGATCAGCAAATCGGCATTCTAAATGGGAATCTCTCCAGAAACGGGAATGTGATTGACAAAATTTGTCAGGCTTTGCTGTTTTGAGTCTCTCTCCGGACTCGTTCCCACTCTAAACGTGGTCTCGTTCTTTCCTAGGTGTGGCAGGCGTGGGACTTATGAATGGTGACTCGGAGTCCCGATTGCTGTCGGCGATGGCAAGCAAATTGCCACTAGTCTAGAGTCGGGCGTAAGAAACTCACCGGTTAATGGAGACATTGTGAAGAACACGCGGAAACAAAACGGCTTTTCATTGATTGAGTTGCTCATCGTGGTGGCGATCATTCTTATCATCGCTGCTATCGCAATTCCAAACCTGCTGCGCGCGCGCATTTCGGCCAACGAATCATCCGCCGCCAGCTCGATTCGCACCCTCAGCACGGCTGAAGTTAGCTTTGCTTCCACCTACCCAACGCAAGGCTATTCGACTCCGGGCGCCGCTGGTTTGACGGCCCTTGGGCCGGGAGCGGTCACTGGTTGTCCAGCTGGCGGACCGCTGGTCACCGCGGCTTGCTTGATTGACTGGAACCTCTCGCAAGCCGCCACAGTACCACTCGCCAAGAGTGGCTACTACTTCGGTCTTACCAGCACCTCAGGCGGAGTGCCGTACCAGAGCTACACCGCCAGCGCCTCGGCCGCAGCATTCAACCAGACTGGTGTGCGCGGCTTTTGCTCCAACGAAGACGGCGTAGTTCACTTCCTCGCGTCGCAGGCTGGCGCCCCGACAGTTACGTGGGCGACCTGCACCGGCTGGAGCCAGTTGCAGTAAGTTGATTTGGCGAAGTACCTGGGGGAGGGTACAAGCCGGGAGCAACGGAGAAATCCGTTGCTCCCTTTGCTTTTTGGGGCTACAAATATCACGACCCACACGACAATTGGCTCGAAATCCGGGAAAGAGCAATCTCGGTTGGTAGGGACTCAAAATGACACAACTTGTCATGCCGCCGACAAAATCTGCCAGATACTGTCTTTCCAAGCCCAACCCGCTTCGGACTCGAGGGTTACCGAAGATTGCTGAGCCCTTGAAAACAAAACACAGCCAAGAATCCGACCCTACCCTATAGTAACTTCTGCTTCTGGCCGCTAAAATGCGAACATAATCGGCAATTGGGTCTACTGAGACCACATCTGATAACGGAGAAGAAGGGAACACACATGCGGAAACAGAAGGGTTTTTCACTGATTGAGTTGCTCATCGTGGTGGCGATTATTCTTATCATCGCTGCTATCGCTATTCCGAACCTGTTGCGCGCTCGTATCTCGGCCAATGAATCATCTGCGGCCAGCTCGATTCGTACCATCAACACGGCGGAAGTCAGCTTTTATTCCACTTACCCGGCGCAAGGCTATTCGACGCCTGGCGCGGCTGGCTTGACGGCCCTTGGGCCGGGAGCGGTCACTGGTTGTCCGGCTGGCGGCCCGCTGGTCACTGCGGCTTGCTTGATCGACTGGAACCTCTCGCAGGCTGCCACAGTACCACTCGCCAAGAGCGGCTACTACTTCGGTCTTACCAGCACCTCCGGCGGAGTTCCGTACCTGAGCTATACCGCCAGCGGCTCGGCTGCAGCATTCAACCAGACTGGTGTGCGCGGCTTCTGCTCTAACGAAGACGGCGTAATTCACTTCCTCGCGTCGCAGGCTGGCGCCCCGACAGTAACGTGGGCGACCTGCACCGGCTGGAGCCAGTTGCAGTAAGTTGGTTTGGCGAAGTACCTGGGGGAGGGTACCAGCCGGGGAGCAACGGAGAAATCCGTTGCTCCTTTGTTTTTTTTGCATTGCCTTCGCGCCTCTAGCGGTATCCTAGCCGGGCTGTTGCCCGTAGAACCAACCAAAAATCCAGAATCGCCCATCCGTCGATCATCGCCGTTTTACTTTCGTAATCACGTAACCTGCGTGCACTCTACCTTCCGGGCGTATTTTGCATATAATTTTCTTACACACATGAAAGGAGGACAGTTCAGTTCCGCAGCCATGACCGCAATCGATATTCTCGGTCTCGAAAAAACCTACAGCGTAGGTTTCTGGCGCAAGAAGCCGAGGTGTGCATTGAAACCGCTGCACCTAAGAGTGGAGGAGGGAGAGATTTTCGGCTTTCTCGGCCCCAATGGAGCAGGCAAGACGACCACCCTCAAGATCCTGATGGGCTTGGTCTACCCAACTGCCGGATCGGCGCAAATTCTGGGCATGGACATTAACGACCCCCGGATGAAGGCACAGATCGGTTTTCTCCCTGAGCAGCCGTATTTCTATGATTACCTCACAGCTGGCGAACTATTGAATTACTACGGACAGCTTTCCGGCGTGCCGGCCAAAGATCGAGAACGCAAGGTCCGTGAAGTTCTCGATCGGGTAGGGCTGCCGAATGTCATGCGAGTTCAGTTGCGGAAGTTTTCCAAAGGTATGCTGCAGCGAGTGGGCATCGCGCAAGCCATCCTGCACAATCCCAGGATCGTCTTCTTCGACGAACCTATGTCCGGACTTGATCCCATGGGACGCCGCGAAGTGCGGGACTTAATGGAAGAATTGAAGCACGAAGGTAAGACGGTATTTTTTTCCACGCACATTCTTTCCGACGCAGAGGCACTTTGCGATCGAGTGGCAATCATTCATTTGGGCGAACTGCGGAGCGTGGGTGCGGTCGCGGATCTCACCTCGAGCGTCGAAGGCAAAATCGAACTGGTCTGGCATGGAAACAAGATCCCTGCCGCGATGAAAGCGTTGGGCGCGGATTGCCACGTAACCGGCGACACCGTCCGTGCCGTCCTTCTCGAGGGCAATCAGGACGCCGCCCTTGAGGCGCTGCGGCGCGAACAATTGCGCATTGTATCTTTGATTCCTGTCCGCACTTCGCTGGAAGAGTATTTTGTTCGCAAGCTGCAACCGTCAAAGGCGGTTGCCGGGGTTACACAATGAAGGTGACGCAATGAGCGGACGAATCGTATACATCGCCTCCAACACCTTCCGCGAAGCGGTACGCGATCGCGTCCTCTATAACCTCATCGCGTTCGCGCTGCTGATGTCGGGAGCGGCCATCCTGGTCGGGCAGATTTCCATCGGCATCGAGCGTTTAGTGGTGATCAACCTTGGCCTCACGGCAGTTTCGCTGTTTGGCATCGTGATCGCCATTTTTATTGGCATCGGGCTGGTCTCGAAAGAGATTGACAAGAGAACTCTCTACACTGTCCTTTCCCGCCCGGTTCAGCGTTGGGAGTTCATTATCGGTAAGTTTTTTGGTCTGGCAGGCACGCTGGTAGTGAATGCCTTCTTCATGGCGCTTGGAGTATTCGCTGCATTGTTCTACGTTTCGCGCCACTTCCAGGCGACCGACGGCTGGGTGCTGGTGGCATTGTATTTCATCATCCTCCAGTTCCTGATCATCACCTCTTTGGCGCTTTTGTTTTCCTCGTTCTCATCTCCGTTGCTGTCAGCTGTCTTTGCTTTTGCATTGTTCGTAATCGGCACCTTCGCGGAAGACCTCCGAGGATTCGCCGCCTTGACCAAAGGCATCGTGCGCTGGCTGGCGACGGGCGTGGCATATCTGGTTCCGAATTTCTCAGCCTTGAATGTGATTAGTTCAGTGGCCCACGAGCAGCCGGTTGCCAGCCAACTCATCCTCTCGAACACGGCTTATGCGCTGGTCTACGCCAGCATGGCACTCTGCGGAGCGGTGCTGATTTTCGAGCGCCGGAATCTGAAATGAAGCCGTCGCGTCGGATCACAATTGTGGCCAGCACGCTGCTCGTAATTTGCCTGACGGCGTCGGTGTTGTTGCTACGAAGCATCGATCGCGAGCGCACTGGAGCTACACTCGAGGAAGTACTTTACATCTCCTCGCCCACGCTGCTCAAGCGCATGAGCCTGGGATACGATGGTTTGCTCGCTGACGTTTATTGGACCCGCGCCGTCCAGTATTTCGGCGACAAGCTCACTCGCGGCTCCGAGCATTTTGATTTGTTGGCGCCTCTGCTCGAAATCACCACTACGCTCGATCCACAACTCATGGTCGCCTACGAGTATGGCGCCAGCTTCCTGGCTCCAAAGATACCGGGTGGTGCTGGGCAACCGGAGCGGGCCATCAAGTTGGTGGAGTTCGGGATTCGCAATAACCCTAACCAGTGGCGCCTCTACTACGACCTTGGTTTCATTTACTACATGGACCTCGAGGACTACGGAAATGCACAGAAGGCATTCGCCGATGGCGCCAAATTGCCGAATACGCATCAAATCATGCCCCTCATGGCCGCCAAGATGGCAGAGCACGCGGGAAACATCGAGACTGCTCGGATGATGTGGATTACGACTTATCAGATCACACGCGACCCCAACGTCAAATCCAACGCGGTCGCTCATTTGAATGCGTTGCAGGTGGATGAAGATGTGACCACTCTCGAAAGGCTCGTATCGCATTACCGCGAAAAGACCGGGCATCTGCCACAGAATTTTTCGGATTTGGAAGCGGCGAACCTGTTGCGAGGCACTCCGGTGGATCCGCTTGGACACGCCTACCGGCTGATGCCAGACGGCCGCGTCGAAGTGCGAGTTCCCGATGATTTGCCCTTCCTTGAAAAAGGAACCCCAATCGGCTACATTCCACCCCGAAATCCGAAATTACCCCCTGTGAATTAAAATTCAAATGATGCGGACGCGGGCGTCCTCGCCCATGCAGGTCCAACCCATGAAGACGCGTACGGCGCAGGTCGAAGATGCCGAGAACATTGCACGCCTGGTGAATATCGCCTTTCGCCCGGAACGTTTCTTCATCGACGGTGACCGCACGAACCCCGAAAAAGTGCGCGCGCTATTGCAGAAAGGCAAGTTCCTGCTCACCGAGGAAGCCGGTGCTCTGACCGGCTGCGTCTACGTGGAACTGCGGGAAGATCGTGGGTATTTCGGCCTGCTCGCCGTCCAGCCTAAACGGCAACGTTCAGGCCTCGGATCTGGCCTGATCGCAGCTGCCGAGGAATATTGTCGCGCTGCTGGTTGCCGCTTCATGGACCTCACTATCGTGAATCTGCGCATCGAGCTGCCCGCGTTTTATCACCGTCTTGGCTATGTCGAAAGCGGGATTCTGCCATTTCCCTCAGACCAGTCGCCAAACCAGCCTTGCCATCTTGTGAAGATGTCAAAGCCCCTCGCATAACCCGTGTAGCGCGGACACACCTGTCCGCGTGCTGATAGCGGCAAAAATTCGCGTGGAGACAGCCGCCCTCGGCAGTCCAGCCGGGCGAAGCGAGACAGATTCGTGGCACCATAGTCAGCAATGCGAGGCGAGCCCAATCCAGGCCCAAGTCTTGTTGCGACCATCCGCGATTGGTGGAAGGAAAATTCTGCGCACCGTGGGTTCATTTCCACCTTGAGGCGGTTCGTCTCCATACTGTGGGAGTTCGTTCGCGAGTCGACTCCCACGCGACGGCGGCAACGCTATGGCGACGTGGAATATGACTGGGACTTCCGCGTGGATACGACCGGTGCGACGGTTGGTTGGCGCGATCGACTGCTGGGAATGTTTCATTCGCCTTATCAACCAACCGAGCCCGCGCTGTTTCGCGAAATGCTGGTGAGCCTGACGCAGGCGAGTCCGAAAATCGACTTTCGCGAATTTACCTTCATCGATATCGGTTCGGGCAAGGGACGCGCCCTGCTGATGGCTGCCGATTATCCCTTCCGGCGCGTTCTAGGAATCGAGCTACTGCCGGAATTACACCGGGTAGCGAAAGAGAATATCGGCAAGTACAAAAGCGATTCGCAGCAGTGCTTCGCTATCGAGTCGGTACGTGCTGACGCCAGCGGTTTCGCTTTTCCACCGGAGCCACTGGTCCTTTATCTGTTCAATCCCTTGCCCGAATACGGATTGGCCAAGATGATCAGCAATCTGGAGCATTCATTGCGGGAACATCCCAGGCCGGTGTTCGGGCTGTATCACAACCCGCTGCTCGAGTCTGTGCTGACGCGGAGTACGGCATTCACGAGAATCGCGGGCACGGATCAGTACGTGATTTTTGCGGGCAACGATTCTTCACTTAGTACAGGCGCGTGCCCTTCGCCGAGGCTCATTACGTAGGACATCTCTACCAGGCAAATTTATGGTTTGAACTTGCTTGCGAATGCGAGCTCTATACCGCAATGAAATTTCCCAATGTCCGCGAGGCGCCGGTGATATTGCTGCGCGGCGGCATCCTGGTTCGTGATCGTGGCATACCACATAGCGTCGAAGTATGCCGAACACCGCTCACCTTCTGACTTGCTCGCCTGCACGGCTGAGTCAAATTCTGTTTCGCTGGTCGATCCGGACAGCAGTTGAATCACCGCCCTCGTCGGAGGCGATTCTTCGCCCAGCCTTCCGGCGGCTTCCTGCAACATATCTTCCTTGCGTTGGCCCTTGCTCAACTGCAATAGAAATTCTTCGATTTCAATATGCGCCCGCTGGCAAACATTTCTGTTTCCTTCTGCCGCTTCCAGTTGGTCCATGAGACCATTCGACTTATTGACCCACTGCAACTCGTCGTCTCCGGGACGGCGTACACCGGTGAAGTAGACGATCTGGGCGATACTCAGCGCCGATTGCGCACCTGCGCACCGATAGCGGAGTCCACTGTTAAACACGATAGTGTGCAGATCAAGCGCTTCGGCAACATCGACTTTCTGCCCACCATCGCCTGTCAGTCTGGCGCTCGCCATTATGCGCAGGCACCCGGCATGTCCTTCCAGTGCGCATTTTTCCCAGTACTGGTAGGCCAACGAATACGATCGTAAATAGTTTCTGGCAACAAAACCGGCGAAGTACTCGGCATTGGTGACATTGACGGCAGGGATGTAGGTACTGGCACCCGCCGAAATCACACGGTCGAAGTCTTCGATCGCTCCCTGGGCTGCGGAGGGCTCCAATGCTTCGCCTTCACGCTCATGGATAGAATTGATTAACCTGAGACCCTCAGCCCGATAAAAATGCGCTACCACAACGTCGGCGGCATCGATCTTGCTGCTATTGAGGGCCGCATCGAATATTTGAACGTCGCGCTTCAGCTCCGGAATGTCCGCTTTCCCGCGCTCTGTTTTCTTTTCGAGCCACTGCACCTGCTCGACCGCAGAAGTCAGGTCGACCGCTGGTGCGGGAGGTACACGCGCAGCCATGTTCCCGGAGCCGGACCGGGCGACAGCGGGAAGGCTCCGACTCTGCGCGCGGGTCGCTGCGGGAGGAACCCGAGGACCGCGTACGGCAACGAGCGCCACGCCGAAAATAAGGAATCCAACGAAACAAATCGCCGCAGCGCTCGCCAAACCGAGCGGGACGAACGAGGGCATTCGGGAAGCTTTGCCGGCTGCTGGGGACGGCTCGGAAGCGAGCGCTTCCGTTAGTTGCATGCGTGCTATGCGATAGGCATCGGCGCCCATCAGCATTTGCAATACGATGAGCGCTATCGAAACCACGCCGCCGGCATATCCCGTGAGCCGCGGCGTACCGAAGCGTACGACTTGCGTCGCCACGAAGATCACGGTGCCCTTGACCCGCTCTCCAAGATAGAAGTATCCGAACCCGGCAGTCAGGAGATTCAGAGTCACAGCCACGCGCGGATTCTGGGCATCCAACTGAATGTCTTGCCCCCGATTGATTTCGATCGCAGTGAAATAGGCATCGAGAAACGAGAATATCCAGAGAACGAAGATCACAATCAAGCCGGTCCCTTTTAAGCCTTCGTGCGGCGAGAAAGAAAAAAGCAGTCCCACCAACCAACAGCCGAGTGTGACCCATCCGCGCGCCTTCTTGCCACAGTACAACTGCCCTGCGCCCGGCAGGAGCAGAGACAGCACAAAGGCCCAGCCCGCACTCTTGTGGGGAGTTGGAGGAACGAAAGCTCCCACTGGCCCAGGATTGCTCAGTCCGAGGTTTAGTCCGAGAGACATCGCATGGTCGCCCGCGATTACGCGGCATGAGTTTAGCACTTCTTGCAAGGTCTGCGGGGGCGAGGTAGTCCTTCCGTAGGTTTGGAAAGAACGCTCAGGTGGTAAGGCCCACCCGACAAACAGTTGTGACCATGCGGCCGGATGCGGACTTGCTGTTCTGGTTCCGGCAACAACGCAGCTACCAAACGCGCATCAACGCCATCCTGCGCGCCTTCATGAACGTGGTCTGGCGAGCATCGAGCTATCTAAATAGGGCGGGCCTGCGCCGCTAATCAACGACTTCGAGGTCTGGGCTACTTCGCGCTCATCACCAGCTTGGCGATCGTGGCAAGCTGCATGTTTGACGTGCCTTCGTAGATCTTGCCGATTTTTGAATCGCGCCAGTACTTCTCCACTGGATAATCTTTGGTGAATCCGTAGCCACCGTAAATCTCGATGGCCAGCGAGGTGACGCGCTCGGCTACCTGGGAGCAGAACAGCTTGGTCATGGCGGCTTCTTTGACGAAGGGAATGCCGGCATCTTTCATACGAGCCGCATTGTAGACCATCAGGCGGGCGGCTTCGATTTCGGTGGCCATTTGGGCTATCTGGAACTGGATGCCCTGAAAATCAGCAATCGATTTTCCGAATTGCTTGCGTTCCTGGGCGTACTTCGCCGCGTATTCCCAGGCGCCGCGAGCCACTCCTGCCATCTGCGCGCCGATGCCGATGCGGCCTTCGTTCAGAGTTTCGATGGCGATCTTATATCCCTTGCCTACTTCGCCGAGGACGTTCGACTTGGGCACGCGGCAATCTTCGAGAATCAACTCGCAGGTTGAGGAAGCGCGAATGCCGAGCTTGTCTTCTTTCTTGCCAACGGTGAATCCGGGAAACTCTTTCTCGATGATGAAAGCGGTGATGCCTTTATATCCTGCGGCGGGATCGATGGTGGCAAAGAGAATAAAGACGCCGGCCTCTTTGCCATTCGTGATCCACAACTTGCGTCCATTGAGGACATAATCGCCGCCTTTGAGTTCCGCTTTCGTCTGAAGAGCAAACGCGTCTGAGCCCGATCCCGCCTCGCTCAAGGCGTACGCGCCGCACAGGTCGGCTACCATTCGGGGTAGATAGCGCTTTTTCTGTTCCTCGGTCGTCCAGCGCAGCAAGGCGTTGTTGACCAGGGTGTTCTGCACATCCACGATCACACCTGCGGAAGCGTCCACGCGCGAGAGTTCTTCCACTGCGAGGATCGCTTCGAAGAATTTGCCGCCTGCTCCGCCGTATTGCTCGGGCACTTCGATGCCCATCAGTCCGAGATGAAAGAACTGGTGAATGAGGTCTTTGTCGAAGACGCCTTTTTCGTCCATCTCTTTCACAAGGGGGCGAACTTTCTCGTCGGCGAACTGGCGGATGTTGTCGCGGAAAAGAATCTCGTCTTCGGTGAAGCTGGTTAGAGGAGTCGGCGATGGGGTTTGCAACGCAGTATCGGGCATTCGAGTCCCTTCAGAAGGTATATCGCGAAACTAGAAATTCTAGCACCTGGAAGCGGCACGTGCCTGAGGCCACGGACGGCGGCAGTTGGGGCAGTTCCAAAATGCGTCAAGTAGCGACCACAGCCAACAAATAGCCAATTCCGCTAATACTAATTTCCGCTGCTTTGCGAAAACAGAAATAAGCTGGTTTCCCCCAATAGAGTCACAAAAAGGAGATAAGCAATGGCAAAAAGTGGAACTGCAACCAAACTTGCTCTCGTCAACGAAAACGCGACACAAGCGCAGCAAGCCTTCGTCACCGCTTTGCAGAACAAGATGACTGACTTCCTGGGCAGCCAGCTCGATGGCCCCTTCTCCGTGGTGAACTATACATCGGGCTTCAACTACATGGTGCAATGGGGACCAAACAACTACTACAACGAGGCCACAATCAGTTCGGTGGATCAACTGGTCGCAGCGCAGGACAATGGCATTGAGTCACTCACCGGCCAGCGCTTCAGCACGTTGTACCAGAATATCCTCCAGAACGTGGTCTATAAGATCTCCAGCGCGGACCAAAAAACCATCGATCAAGCCCAAACTCAGTTCGCGGCCCAAATGTCGGCGGTCATACAGACTTTTGAGAACGACATGGGAACGATCACGGTTACCGAGATTACCTCCAGCAAATGTGTGCCCGCATCAAAAATTGGCTACGTCGCGTGGTTCGTTCAACAATACTACGGCGGCGATCCGACCAAGATTCCGGTGACGCTGGCGGATTTCCGCGGCGCTTACCAGGCTTTTCTGAATGTCGCAGCGCTCTTCTTGAGCATCACGACGCGGGCGACGAACGCCGCCTCGGAACTGGCAGCGGCGCTGGCCAATACCACTACTCCGTCGGCCGCAAACGGCGGCCTGCAGACCGGCGCGTCCTCCTACGATGTGGGATACGGCACCTTCCCGGCAGTGAATGACATCGTGGCCGCGCTCGACACTGCCACAAATCAGGTGGAGATCGATTGCACCCTCACCAATTTCACGTCCACCGAATCCACTCTAAACGTGGAGGGCAGCGCCGGTTTCACGATTCCCCTGCCGTTCATAAGTATTGGATTTGGCGCCAGCGCAAACTACAGCCTCTACCAATACAGCGGTTCAGCCTCTGCGATAACGATCAGCATCGTCTATCCGGGGCTTACCAAGTTGCGGCTGGATCCTGTCCCGCTCACCCAGGACCTGAGCGCGGGTTGGTACGACAGCAACCTCTTGCAGGAGGTGGTCACGAAGACCGGGAAGGACAGCACCGGATTTCAACTCCAAGGCACCGAGTTTTCGGTGCCGGAGCTATTCGGCCAGGGCAAGCAATTTGCCAGGGTACGAACCTTCGTGGTCAGCCAAGTACCCACCATCAAGCTGAAGTTCACTGGAGCCAACCTGCAAACCGTGCGTTCGAACTTCAAGCAGAACGCGTCGGTTTCGCTGAACCTTTTTGACATATTCCCCATCGGCTCTGCATCGGAGAGTTACCAAGTACAGAATATCGACAGCTCATCTTCGGACGGCTCGGTTACGGTTACTCTGGGGCCGCCAGTGCCCAGCGGCACAGTGCCCGTGCAGCAAGCTACGGCGTACGTTGTTGGGGGCGTGATCGACTATCCTCCCGGGAGATAGAGTTCTTCCCCACCGCTCGGCGTACAAATGGCGGGAGTCTGGGATACCCAGCCCCGCCATTTTGTCCGCTGCCACGATTGATTCGAGGGGACTCGTCGATCCTTCGGTTTGGCCCTTCCCGAAATGGGAGCGCAACTGTTTTTTCTTGTTCAGTGGCCCCGATCCCTCTCTTATCCTTGAAAGGGCCGTCATCCGACGTAGCCTCGTAGCCTCAAGAGCTTTGCAGTGACAGATTATTGCAACAAGCGTAGTCCCGCCTCCGCCGAACAACCCGAGCGCGCAGATCCGCGCATCCTTCTGTCATTGGAACTGCTGCAAGGAAAACGGCTGGATGCGAAAGGCTTGGTGGAAATCAGCGCGCAATTGCATATGTCCCCATCGCGGTGGCGTCATCTTTTCAAACGGGACACGGGGCTTCCTCCGGCGCGCTGGTACAAACTGAGGCGAATGCGGCAAGCCAAACAGCTATTGGAGGAATCGTTTCTTTCGGTAAAGGAAATAGCATCGATCGTGGACTTCGCGGACGTTAGTCACTTCGTCAGAGATTTCAAGAACATTTATGGAAGGACGCCGAAGCAGGTTCGGATCGTCCGACTAAGAACTCTAACGGGCGGACGCGAAACGATAGAAGGCAGTTCAATGGGTTGATTGGAAGGAAAGACCTAGTTCCGTTTGCCACCGTATACCAACTTGAGGCCGTCGGCCTGCAGAATGCGCTGGATCTGATTTCGAGCATGGACTGCCCACGGGCCGCTTGTGTCCAACTTCACATACGCGCGCCAGTGCTTCAGCGCCTTGCGCGGCTCGCGGACCTTCTCATACGCCAGCGCCACATTGTAATGAGCGTCGCCGTAGGTAGGTGCGAGTTGGAGCGCGGTGTTGTAAGCCTGGATCGCCTCAGCAACGCGTCCGGTTTCATCCAGCACATTGCCTAGATCGAAATAGGCCAGGGCGTAACGCGGATCGATAGCGATCGCGGCGCGGTAATGCTTTTCCGACAATGTGTAATCCTGCCGGTTGTAGTGCAGCGTGCCTAGGTTGATATGCGCGGCGGCGTGTCCAGGATCGAGTTCGAGCACCCGTTGATAAGCCGCGATCGCTTGTGCCTGCGTATTAGGATCTTCCTCGAGGGCAATGCCTTGCGCGAAAAGACCAGCGACGTCGGCGGGGATCGGTCCCGGCTTGACCAACGGAGTGGGAGTTTTGGGGGTTGCGGTGCTGGTGACCACTTTGTCTCGCGCGGAGAAGTCGAACATGAACTGGCCAGCAATGGGTTCGACCAATTTGCCCTCGTGGCGGAACGCGACGCGGCTTCCAGCGCTGAAGGTGCCGGCCTCGAGCAATGGATTTTCCATTCCCGCGGCCTGTTTCTGCATGGCCTCAAGAGATTGCCGAATCACCGCGGGGCGCACCTTTGCGGCGCACAGGTCCCGAACTTTTTTGATTTGCAGCAGATCAAAAAAGGAATAGCTCTCAGCGGCGGCTACCAGTCCGGCTTTTTCCCAACCTGCCAACTGACGCGCCGTTAGCCGAAGAATCCGGAGCAAGTCTGCTCGACTATAGCGGTACACGGTTATAGGGAACGTTCGATGTCCATTATCCGAAGTTGCGCTGGCGTTGGCAAGTGGAAATAAGACTCTAAGGGAATCTGAAACAGCAACTTGCACAGGGCCTGGTGCAAAGCGGAGCGCCCGCAAGTACATGTGGGCACGTACCCTTTCGATCAAATCTGTCACAGGCTTTTAATATTTGTATCATCTGGCTGCAAACAGTTTGCGTTAGTCAAAGAGTATGCCGAACCTTGGTCTGCTCACGCCTCCGCAACCTGCGTCTCCGGTACAAAGCCCCGATCTTTTTCCATTCCAGCGTTTCGTGCGGCGCTTGATGCCATTGGAGCGCGTTCGTGAACTCTATCGCCGGGCGCAGCAGCCGGTTAACCGCTCAATCCTGGAGAATGTGCTCACGGAGTTACGGGTCGAGTGCCAGGTGACGGATTCCGACCTGGCGCGTGTTCCTGCCAGCGGGCCCGCGGTCGTCACCGCCAATCACCCGTTTGGATTGCTCGACGGCGCCGTCCTGGGCGCGCTTTTGAATCGAGTGCGGCCCGACGTAAAGATTCTAACCAACTTCATGCTGGCCGGAATCCCAGAACTGCATGAACACTGCATTTTCGTTGATCCATTTGGAGAAAGCGAATCCGTCGCTCGCAACCGTCGTGGGGTAAAGCAAGCATTGGCCTGGCTATCTGCCGGCGGAGTGTTGGTGACGTTTCCCGCTGGCGAAGTTTCTCATCTCCGATTTTCGGATCCGGGTCTCGGTATAACCGATCCTGAGTGGAACTCCATGGCGGCACGATTGGTGCGCATGACCGGCGCGGTCGCGCTGCCCGTGTTCTTGCCGGGCTGCAACAGCGCAACCTTTCAGGTTCTTGGTTTGCTGCATTCGCAGCTGCGGACAGCATGGCTGCCGAGCGAATTTCTGCAACAGACCGATCGCACGGTGGAAGTTCGGATTGGCAGCAGGATTCCGGCCGAGATACTTCGTAGTGTGGGGTCGGATCGGGAGGCAGCTAGTTACTTGCGCTGGCGGACCTACATCCTGTCGCAACGAGGTCACGCAGAGCGAAGCCTTCCCCCGGTTCTTGCTTCAGTTTTCACGCGGAAAAAGTCGCAGCTGGTGGCCGACGCTGTGCCGGCAGAAGCGCTTCTCCGCAACATAGAAAATCTCGGCTCCCGCGCCTGTCTTTTCGAAAACCGCGAGTTTTCTGTTTATCACGCCAAGGCGCGAAAGATCCCGGATCTCTTGCAGGAAATCGGTCGTCTTCGCGAGATCACCTTCCGTGCCGTGGGAGAAGGCACTGGCAACCGCGCCGATCTTGATCGCTTCGACCACTATTACACGCATCTTCTACTTTGGAGCAAATCCAACCGTGAACTCGTGGGCGCATACCGCATGGGCCTCACAACCGAGATTCTCCCGCAAATGGGCGTCCCGGGCTTCTACACCAGCACCCTGTTTCGCTGCGATCCTCGTTTGTTCAGCAAGCTTGGGGCGGCGTTGGAACTGGGACGCTCATTCATACGCCCGGAATATCAAAAGCAATACGCCCCGCTTCTGACCCTGTGGAAAGGCATTGGCCGGTACCTCGCCCTGCATCCGCAATTCGCCGTGCTCTTCGGAGCGGTGAGCGTTAGCAACGGCTATAGTCGATGGTCGCGAGACTTGATCTTCCGCTTTTTCCGGAACAGCAACGACTATGATGATCTGCGCAAATTGGTAAGTCCTCGTTGTCCTTTCCGGCCGCGTTGGAGTTCGGATTCCGATGCAGTGAAGGGACAACTCAATGACCTTGATCACCTAACCGATCCCATCGCAGACGTAGAGAGCGATGGCAAGAGCATTCCCATCTTGCTTAAGCATTATGCGAAGCTCGGAGGACGAATGTTGAGTTTCAACGTTGACCGGAATTTCTCTGGCGTTCTCGACGGCCTCATACTGGTCGACCTGCGCCGTTCCGACCGGATACTATTGCGGCGTTACCTCGGCGACGCTGGAGTTGAGGCCTTCGTGAGTTATCATGGCCTTCGTCCGTCGGAAGAGCTCGCATGATTGCCATCAAACGTAAAGCCGCCCAAGAGACGCAGTCCACGAAGGAAATGACAGGGTTGGTCCAGCAGGCCTGCCTGGTCGCGAAAGATGCCGCCTTCAACCTGCGAGACTACCTCGAGAATTCCTCCAACATGGCGTTCATCGCGGTGCAGGACTGCGAAAAAGAACTGGACCGCGCGGAGCGCAAGATCGACGACGGAATTACCCACGCCATCACCCAGGTCAGCGAAGAGGAGGCACGCGAACTGCTTGCCTGCCTGAAATTCATTATTGACCTGGAGCGCATTGGAGATTTGACGTGGTCGGTTACGCAGCGTCTACAGCGCCTGACCCCAAAAATCCTGCGCGACGACCGGCGGGACTTGATCGCGATGGCGGACATTCTGGAAAGAATGCTGGAAGTCGTGCACAACGGCTTTGTGAATCGCGATCTGGAAGCCGCGAATTGGATCCTGAAGACAGACTCCCAGATTGACCAGGTCTGCCGGGCGGTCTTTCAGCGGCACCTGGAAAGCAAAGCCAAAGACCGTCCCCGTGACTACAGCACAAATCTGTTGCTCATGGCCCAAGCGTTCGAGCGCGCTGGAGATCACACGAAGAATCTAGGCGAAGAGCTGGTTCATCTGGTCGAGGGCCGAAGCGTTCGCCACGAACCTAAAAGATCGAGAAGTTCGCGCGCGGCAAACGAGGCGTAGAACTTTCACGGCTGCGGAAGCGATGCCGGCTTGCAAGAATCGCCCTCTGCAGTGAAGCTCATCTTCTGAAAATCGAATGTGTAGCTCTTGAATTGGCCCAGAACCAACTGGCCAATGTTCCCGTAGAACTTGTCATCCGATTGTGCCCGCGTTTGCGCGATCACGGGAAGCTGGTTCAGCGAGACACAGGCTCCACCCATCTTTATGTTCACCTTGCCAGTCAAGTAAGCAGGATAGGTTCGCACGCCGCCCGCCCCGGCCAATTCAAAATTGCCAATCGTTTGCGATGCGAAGTCATTCCTGTGATCAAGGTAATATTGCACCGTGAAAAATGTTCCGGCGGATCCGGTATCGATGGTGAATAACCGTTCTGTGCCTTCGATCTCGGCGGCTACAACCGGCGTCAATCGCTGCAGAAACAGATTCTCTTCGCCACCGGGGGTCGCATTCGCGCGGTCCAATCCCACACCGAATCGGCCATCGGCGAAGAACGTGATTCGTCCCAACGCCGAAAGGACCGGGAACCCTATGCTGCCGGGAATGCGGTAGTGCAGAGAAGGAACCACCAGGTCTTTGTCGTTGAGTACGATGACGGCAACGTTTCTTAGTTTTGCTTCGCCGAGTCGAACTTCGGGAATCACTGCGGTGCGAATTGCCATCCTCCGCCCGGCAATCCCGTTGGACGTGGCTGTTGAGTTCGAGACCTTGAGGCCCAACCGTTGTGCCAGGCTGGCGCTGATTGCCGACAGATTTGCTCCGGTGTCGAGGATCAGCGACTCGTGGAACTTGCCGAAATCCACGGACACTTCCGGAAGTCCGACTCTGTCTCTGCGGGTTGGCACAGTGAAAGGTTCTTTCACCTCGACCGACTGCGGAGGCGATCCTCGCAGCAGACTCCAGCGGGCAGCCTCCCGGCTTACTCTTTGCCGCTCATTCTCGTCCATCACCAACCCAAAACGTTTTTCCAGCTCCGCATAGGTGTTTGCAGCGTCTGAGTAACGGAAGGACTTTTCGTAGTCATCAGCCAACGTGCTCAGCGTCATCACTGCGCGATCCTTATCAGCGGTGGACAAGGTCGGTACCAGCGGTTCAAGCATCTTGATGGAATCGGCAACCCGATTACGCCGGTTTGCCATGACGCCTTCAAAGAAAGTGCGATCCGAAACCGTCAGATTTGGCTTCGACGCGAGGGTTCGGTCCAATTCCAGGTAATGTCGATCGCGTAGAAGTTGATTCAGGTCGGTCGTTCCGCCCTGCGTATCCCCCACGTCCTTTGACTGCGGCGACGAAGACCACGCGAGGACAACAAGCGCGCACGAAACAGCGGCGGCAATAGGGAAAAGATGACGCGTAATCTTTCGAACTGGCTCCAGAGTAATTTTGAAATTCATGGGCTCCGCTCATTGGATGCGCCAGGAAGACTCTAGAGAGACAAAGTATCTTGCACCACGACCACCATATCTAAGGCTGCAGGGGCTCGCCTGCCACAACCCCAGTTAGCTTATGTTCGGGCATAGCCAGGTTGAAAGCTGCCACGTCAGTCTGAAGGAATTGGTTGAACTTCTGGATTGCAGACTGGTACTGGGGTTCGAGAAGCTGCTTCTGCTCCAGGACAGCAGCGCTCGGAGCTTCATCCGACCCTTCCAAAAGGCCATCCAGCGCCACCAGATGCTCGCGAATCTTGTTGGGCGTCCGCACGAACGATTCTGCAGCCCCCGCATTGCTCGTGATCTGGGCTTGCACAGCCTTTATCTGCTTCTCGAACGCATCAACGGCCGTCTTGACTGCCGGCTCGTCAGCGGCGCCTTTCGCGACCACTTGCAAAGCTTTCAATTGCGCCTCCATCGCGTCCATGCGATTCAGCGCCATATCGAGCTGCGACAAGTCACGCAGCACGGACTGCGTGGTTTGATAGAGCGTTTCCATTGCAGCTTGGTCGGCGTGCGAACGCGGGTCGTTAACGACCATGATCTTCTGAGAGGCGGTCTGGCCGGCAATCGTCATCGTCGCGGTGTACTCACCCGGAGGAACGAGCGCGCCGGATTTCGGCCCTTTGTTAAAGTCCTTTGCGCTCTCCCAGCGCACTGGCCCGTCGGCGCGCAAATCCCAGTACAGACGCTGCAACCCCGGCTTGGTCGGGACCCAGGGAAATTTCTTCGCCTGTCCGGATTCTGATTCTTCTTCTTCGGAAGTCTTTGCGGGAGGGAGCTGCTGTTGAGTTTGCGAAGGCGTGGCCGGTGCTGCCGGTTTCACCTCTTGCTGCTCCGGTCGCTGCGTCCTCTGTGCCTCTGCTGGCAGAGGGATGTCCTCATCCGCAGGCGGAGTTTCGTCTTGATCCAGTTCGCGCATTCCCTTCATGGTCCGCACTGTGCGGCCTTGCGAGTCAGCTATTACGAGTTGGCCCGGATCTTTGACTTCACGAGTAAGAAAGTAGCTGAGCTGTGCGCCGTATGTCGGATTCTTTCCATAGAACGCGCCGTCTCCCAAGGCTTCCACCTGCGACCAGGGCCAGAAACGAAGCGCCGAAGTAGGCGGGAAGAGATGCACAGACGCTTGCCCGATCTGAGGAGTGAATTGCTGGAATGGCGCTAGATCATCAAGAATCCACACCGATCGCCCATGCGTCCCCACAACAAGATCGTTATCGCGCCCGTGCAGCGCCAGATCGTAAACCGATACGTTCGGTAGGCCGAGTCCGAAGAGGTACCAATGCGCACCCTCATCCCACGAAACGTACAGGCCATTTTCCAGGCCCGCGTAGTACATTCGCGGGTTTTGCCGGTCGCGTTTGGCGACGTGCGCATACACCGGCGGCAGATCACCGGTGATCGATTGCCAGGTCGCACCGTAATCGGAAGTGCGATAAAGATAGGGCTTGAAGTCGCCGCTGAAATGGCGATCCACGGTGACGAGCGCCTCGCCTGGATCCTCCGGCGACACGTCGATCGACTCCACCCGTCCCCACGCAGGCAGCCCGGAAATGTGCGCGGTGACGTTCGTCCAGTTGGCCCCACCGTCGCGAGTAAACTGCACCTGACCATCGTCGGTGCCAACCCAAATCACATTAGGATCTTTTTCCGACGGCGTGATTCGAATGATCGCGTCGTAAACCTCTGCGCCCGAATTATCTTTCAGCACCGGTCCGCCCGAAGATTGCTGTTTGGCCTTATCGTTCAGCGTGAGGTCCGAGCTAATCGGCTTCCAGGTGCGGCCGCGATCTTCGCTCTTGAAAACCACGTTTCCGCCCGCGTAAAGAACCATGGGATTCTGCGGTGAAACCGCGAATCCGGCATTCCATGCAAACCGATAAGGCATATCGGCAACGCCACCCCCGACAAAGTCCCGGGGGTAAGGCTCGATATCGCGTACCTGCTCGGCGGCGCGATCGAAAATCATGAACACGCCGTTCTGCGTGCTGTTGTAGACCAAATTTGGATTATCGGGGGCAGGAATAGCGTACATCCCGTCGCCGCCGTTAAGATCGAACCAATGGCGGTCGAGAATTCCTGAGTTGTCCTTGCTGCGACTTGGTCCGCACCAGGCGCTGTTGTCTTGCAGTCCGCCACAGACCAAGTAAGGCCGCTCATCATTCGTGCTGATGTGATAGAACTGCGCGATCGCGAGGTTGTGCAGGAAAGCCCAATGTCCACCATTATCGCGTGACAGGATTACGCCGCCGTCGTTGCCTTCAATAATGCGCCCGCTGCCGGCCGGGTCGATCCAGATGGCATGGTGATCCACGTGCACCTGTTTGGCGATGATACTGAAATTTTGTCCGCCATCTTTCGATTCCATCAAATTGTTGGACAAGGCCAGGATGTGATCCGCATTCCGCGGATCTACCGCGATGTGGGAGAAATAAAACGGACGAACGTCGACTTCTTCATCTTTGCTGACCACGCTCCAGTGATCGCCGGAATCGTCGGAACGCCACAACACTCCTTCGCTCGATCCCATGACTGCATAGACAACGTTTGGCGAACTCTCAGCGATGGCAAGGCCAATGCGTCCCACGGGCCCTTTGGGAAGACCGTGGCCGCTGAGGCGCTTCCACGTCTCACCCTGGTCGATGGACTTGTAAACTGCATCTTCAGGACCGCCATCAGAGTAGCTCCACGGCGTACGTCGGAAACGGTAGGCCGCCGCAAACAGTACCTGCGGATTGCGCGGATCCATAGCCAGGTCGGCTACGCCGACGCTCGGCCCGACGTAGAGCACCTTCTTCCACGTGGTGCCGCCATCGGTCGTACGGAACACGCCACGCTCTTCGTCATCGGCCCAGGGACTGCCCATGGCCGCCACGATCACGGTATTGGGATGATGCGGATCAATCACGATGCGCGAGATCTGGAAGCTGGCGTCCAATCCCATCCGCTTCCAATGTGCGCCGCCGTCAGTTGATTTATAAATGCCGTCCCCGAAGGAAACATTGTTGCGAACGTTGGCCTCGCCTGTCCCTGCCCAAACAATTTCTGGGTTTGTGGGATCGAGCGCAAGCGCACCGATAGAAGCCACGCTCTCATGTTGAAAGAGCGCCTTCCATGTGATGCCGCCATCATTGGTGCGGAACACGCCGCCATTGGCCGCGCCCACGTAATAAGTAGCGCTGTTGCCGGGTACGCCAGCTACTGCGCTGACGCGTCCGCCGGATATCGCGGGCCCGATTTCGCGAAAGCTAATGCTCTTGCGCACTTCCATGGGCAGTCGAGTGCGCCCTTCATCGTCGGCTTTCTGCGGACCGGACTGGTCGGCGAGCGACACTTCTGACGGCGTGGCCGCAGCCTCCTTTGCAGGCTCACGCTTGCTCGACCCGGACTTGCCAGCTGGGCGAACTTCACCCGAGCGTCGCGCGGTTGCTGGAGCATTCTGTTGTGCGAAGGAGCTTGTCGTTGCGAGGCGGAAGAGCACACAGATGGCCACCACGGGCCAGACGCGATAGGGGAGGTTCATAGTTTTGTCCGAAATAATATGCAAAAAGCGAACCAGTAGGGTAGCACGCAGTCTCGAGCTGTGGGGAAGGACTTGACGTGGCTCGCTCTACAAACTTTTACTTTCGTTGACCGTCCTTTACGCTGAGCGAGCGCGCAACAATGCTCCAATAGAACCGGACCGGCATAGCTCAACTGACTCTGGAGGAATTCCGATGAAGTGGATGATTCTCATCTCGCTTTGGCTGTTTGTTTCAGCGTTGTGCTCCGCACAGACTACACCAGCGAGTCCGCCTTCCGAAGATCAAGGCCCGCCGTCAGCACAAGAATCTCACAGGAATGGCCAACGGCCACCAGGCATCGCGGGAACTATTACCGCGATCGATGCGCACGCGATCACCCTTAAGACTCACGACGGCCAGACTGCGCAAGTGGCCCTTGACGACAAGACGCAGTACCGCAAGGGCCGCGACGCTGCTGCGTTCAGTGATTTCAAGGTCGGTGATTTAGTTTTTGTTCGCGGGGAAAAGACCGGTGACAATGCCTGGCAAGCGGCGGTCGTTGGCGCTCGGGGACAAGGCGGCAGTCCCGGCGGCAACTTCGCGGAAGACATGGGCAAGCGCTTGATTGCTGGCGAAGTCAAATCTATCGAAGGAACTCAGTTGACCATCCAGAGACCGGATGGCGTTACGCAGAAGATTTCCGTCGACGAGGATACTTCCTTCCGTAAGAATGGAGAGAGCATTACGCTCGCCGACTTAAAACCCGGAGACCACGTGTTTGGCCGTGGCGAAATCAAGAATGGCGTCTTCGTGCCCGCAGTCCTGAATGTGGGAGAGCCCAAATTCGGAATGCGGGGGCAGAATGAAGCGCCCGCGCCTCATTGACGATGGGTAAGATAGTCGGCGATGTCGTTAAGGTCTACGTGCAAATTGGAAATCAGTCGAGGGTTTCATGGCATCGGCGGGCACGAGCGGGCCTGCTGTTTTTGTGTCTGACATTAGCGGTTTGTTGCCCTTGGCTTGTGGCCCAAAGTCCGCAAGCTCAAGGAGGAATCATTCGTGGCGTCGTGAAATCGGGCAATATGCCACTTCCGGGTGCGACCGTTACTGCCGCAAACACGCTCACGGGTCAAAAGGTAACGACGTCGACCGATGTCGACGGTACTTATTCTCTGCAAGTCCCGTCCGACGGTCGTTATGTTGTTCGCGCTCAGATGGCAGCTTTTGCCCCGGTCACACAGGAAGTGCGAGTCAACCCCGCCGACCGTAACTTCGAGGCTAATCTGGAACTGATTCTGCTTTCTCGGGTACCGAAGACGGAACCGACGAATCCAACTGCGCCGGCGCAAGCCGCTGCAGCCGGTGCGGGACGTGGGTTCCAGAACCTTACGTTGGAGCAGAGCGCCGAAGGCCGCGAACTGACCGGCAACGGTGCAGGCGATATCGTGCCTCAGGGTATGCCGGTGCCGGGAATCGCTCCCGACAGCGCCACCGAATCTGTGGCCATCTCCGGTAATACTTCCAGCCCCTTTGCGGCAATGAGCAGCGCCGAAATGCAACAGCGATTTAATGATGCTCGTCAGCAGGGCGGAGGCTTCGGCGGAGGTGGAGGATTTGGCGGGCCGGGCGGATTTGGCGGTGGCGGCAGTTTTGGCGGAGGAGCCGCGCTTTTCGGCAGACGAGGCTTTGACATCAACAAACCGCACGGCTCCATTTATTACGGGATCGGCGATTCCGCTCTCAACGCTGCTCCTTACTCTCTGACCGGACAACCCGTGATCAAACCTGCCTACGAACAGAACAACTTCGGTGGGTCCATCGGCGGACCGTTGAACATTCCGAAGATCTACCATGGCGGAGACAAGACATTTTATTTCGTCAACTACAACGGAAAACGCGGAGAGAATCCTTTCGATCAATTTACTACGGTACCGACCTTGCTTGAGCGCCAAGGGAATTTTTCCCAAACCGTGTACACTTCCGGCCCGAATGCTGGTCAACCGGTGCAGATTTTCAATTCCGCCACCGGCACGCAATTCGCGAACAATACGATTCCGCAGATTAATCCTGTTGCCGCGGGTTTGTTGCCATATATTCCTATGCCAAACCTGCCGGGCAATTATCAGAATTTCCATTTCATCACTTCTGCCAATAGCAGCAGCGATGACCTGAACATCCGCATAAATCACAGTTTCGGCGCGGCGCTGCGCGGCCGCCGTCAGGGCGGCGGGCGCAGAGGTCCGCAGAACAATCTTACCTTTGGATTTCACTATCACGGATCGAGTGCCGAGCTAACTAATCCTTTCCCCAGTGTTAGCGGTCACACCGACGTTCGCAGTTTCGATGTACCGATTTCCTACGTTCGCAGCTTCGGAAAGTTGACCAATGTCGCGCGTTTTGATTTCAATCGAAGCCGTACGCGTACGCAAAACCTCTACGCATTTGTGGACAACATCACAGGAAATCTGGGAATTAATGGGGTCTCACAGAATCCCTTCGATTGGGGCTTGCCGAGTCTATCGTTCACCAATTTTGGCGGTTTGCAGGACATCAATCCGCAGCTTCTGCGCGACCAGACTTTCACTTATTCCGACAACATGATTTGGAATCATGGCAAGCACACCTGGCGTTGGGGTGGAGATTTCCGCCGGATCCAGGTCAACACCGAGACCGACAGCAACGCGCGCGGCAGTTTTATTTTTACCGGGCTGAACACTTCTGCGATCGTGAATGGTCAGCCCCTCGCTGGCACCGGGTTCGACTTCGCCGATTTTCTGCTCGGCCTGCCGCAGCAGACCGCGGCGCAATTTGGCGCGAACAACTACCACTTCCGGGGAAACTCCTGGGACTTGTACGCGCAGGACGAGTGGAAGATGCGCGGCAATCTCACGCTCAATCTGGGCGTACGTTACGAGTATGTCTCGCCCTACACCGAGATCAACAATCGCATTGTGAATCTCGATCTGTCGCCTGGGGTGTTGAGCCTCTCCGGCGGAACTCCAGCTGTAGCGGTCGTATTACCCGGCCAGGTCGGGCCTTACAACGGAGTCTTCCCCGTCACGCTGGTGCGACCGGACCGCAACAACTTTGCACCGCGGGTTGGTTTTGCCTGGAAACCTTTTCCCAAGACCGTCGTGCGAGGCGGTTACGGCATCAACTACAATACCGGCGCGTATCAAGGCATCGTTCAGCAACTCGCGTTCCAGCCGCCATTTTCGTTTGCTGAGACCAACGTCCAGACCAACCCCGGGCAGCTCACCTTGCAGAATGGATTTCCACCTGCCCAATCTGGGGGAATCACCAATAACTACGCCGTGAATCCCAATTACCGGCTGGGCTATGTGCAGATCAGAAATCTGGACATCCAGCAACAAATTAAACCGACGGTGCTGCTCAACATCGACTACACGGGAACCAAAGGAACGGACCTCGACATTCTGGAAGCGCCGAATCGTACCGCGACCGGCATCCGCATTCCGGGTGTGCAAGCCTTTGAATATCAAAACTCGGTTGCCGACTCCGAAGCCAACGCAGGCTCGGTGCGCCTGCGCAAACGGCTGGCTCACGGATTTTCGGTTGGCGGAACGTATACGTTCTCGAAATCGCTCGACGACGCGTCCTCCATCGGAGCGGGGGCGACTTCAGGATCGGGATCGGCGGGTCTCGGCGCTGGAGGCACTGCCGCCGGGAGTGGAGCAAGCAGCGGGACCTCCAGCGCGGGTGCGACCAATGTCGCCCAGAATGCATTCGATCTTTCCGCCGAGCGCGGTCTTTCCAGCTTCAATCAGACTCATCGGTTTACAGCCGACTATTTGTGGGAACTGCCTTTCGGTCACGACAAACGATGGTTGAACGGAAGCAGCGTGCCGCGCGCCATCTTCGGCGACTGGCAGTGGAGTGGCGACTGGACCATCGCCTCGGGGCTTCCCTTCACGCCTCGACTCCTGGGTGATTTTTCTGATGTGCAGCGTGGCACAAATGGGACGTTGCGCCCAAACCTCGTCGCTGGAGAATCGATTTCGATTCCTAATCCGTCGATTGGCCAGTGGTTCAATACAGCCGCGTTCGTTGCGCCGCTGCCGGGTCAATATGGCGACGCTCGGCGTAACAGCATTATCGGTCCTCCGACCAAGGTGTTTGATATGGCCTTCACCAAAATCTTTCCCTTAAAGGAATCCCGTGTTCTGGAATTTCGTGCTCAGGCAACCAACGTCTTCAACATTCCGCAATACGCCAGCATCGATACACAGGTGAACTCTCCGACCTTCGGGCTAGTGACTGCGGTCGGAGCCATGCGAGCGATACAGATAACCTCGAGGTTTCGGTTTTGAGGATGGTCATGATTAACTCGAGTCCAATCCGCCAGCCTCGAATGCACAAGCCGGTAGCAGTTTTTCTGGTGCTCATTTTGATGGGTTCCTACCTGCCATCGCAAACGGATTACACGTTCCACGCCGAAACCGAACTGGTTCTGGTGAATGTCACGGTGCGTGACAAGAACGGCAAAGTCGTCCGCGACATGAAACCGGAGGACTTTCAGATTAAAGAAGACGGCAAAACTCAACAAATCGTCTCCTTTGATATCGAGAACACCGATGCAGTTCCCGCTCTCGACGTAGCCCAGGCAAAGCCATTGGCGAATGCCCCGGTGCCGGCGCCCACCTCGGAGAAGCCGCAGCTCGCAACTGCCGTCGAGTTCAAAGATCGGCGCCTGATCGTGTTGTTCTTCGATCTTTCGGGAATGGAACCTGACGAGATCGACCACTCAGTGACTGCGGCCCTGAACTACGTGGACAAACAGATGGCTCCGGCCGACCTGGTTTCGATTGTTTCACTGGGAAGTTCGCTGCAGGTCAATCAGGATTTCACTACGGACCATGCGTTGCTGAAGAAAGCCCTGCAGGCTTTGAACCCGGGAGCTGGGCAGGGCTTCGAAGAAGGATCGACGGGTACGACGGAAGGCACACCCGACACTGGCGGATCGTTCACCGCCGACGACACTGAGTACAACATCTTCAACACGGATCGCCGACTGGAAGCGTTACGTTCCGTCGCGGAGCGGCTTTCCCATGTGCAGCAGAAGAAATCTTTGATCTATTTTTCCAGCGGGATCGATCGCACCGGCATTGAGAACGAATCGGAACTCAGGGCCGCGACCAACGCGGCAGTTCGGGCCAACCTCGCTTTCTACACTATGGACATCCGCGGGCTGCAAGCTTTGGTGGCTGGCGGCGAAGCGCAAAACGCCAGTCTTCGCGGCACGTCGGCCTACTCCGGACAATCGACGCTCAACGCTCTGAACTCGAATTTCACTACCCAGGAAACCCTCGTGACCTTGGCCGCGGACACTGGCGGCCGCGCCTTCCTCGATTCGAATGATTTCAGCAAGGTCTTCAAAGGCGTGCAGGACGATACCTCGAGCTACTACGTTCTCGGGTACCACAGCACCAATCCGGCGCGGGACGGACGTTACCGACGCATTACCGTCAGCCTGAATCGACCGGGAGTAAAGATTGAATACCGGCGCGGGTACTATGCTCCGGCGGATTATCAACATTCCACCCGGGAAGACCGCGAGCGCCAGCTCGAAGAGGAGCTGAATTCAGACTTACCCGCTACCGACCTGCCGCTCTACCTTGCCGCTGGCTACTTCCGGATCGGCGATAACAAGTTCTTCGTCCCTATTTCGCTAGCCGTACCGGGATCGCAAATCCCTTTCACCAGCACCAGCAACCAGGACAAGGCGACGCTCGATGTCATCGGCATGGCACTCGACAGCAATAAGCGGCAAGTGGGCGACCTGCGCGATACGGTGAAGCTTGCCGTCAATACGTCAACCGAAGTAAAACGAAAGAACGTACAGTACAACAACGGATTCATTCTGCTCGCCGGCAAATATCATTTAAAGTTTGTGGTTCGCGAAAACCAGAGCGGTCGCATGGGCTCGTTCGAAACCGATATCGAAATCCCCGACCTGAAAACCCAGCCTCTCAAGATGAGCTCGGTAGTGTTGGCCAACCAGATCCAGCCGTCAAAAAATACACGCAACAATAGCAATCCCTTGGTCCGGAACGGCTCCGAAATCATTCCGAGCGTCACTCACGTATTCTCAACCGGACAGCATCTCTATCTGTATTACGAAGTCTATGATCCGGGACACGAAGGCCAGGGAAACGGTAAATCAAAAGCCGGTAACGATTCGGGCATCCGGCTCTTGACCAACATAGCCTTTTTCCAAGGCAAGGTGAAGGCCTATGAAAGTCCCCTGCAGGAAGTGAAAGAGCTGAACGCACGAGATCGAGGTGCCGCAGTTTTCCAACTGGATGTGCCGCTGACTCAGCTCAAGCCCGGCTTCTACACCTGCCAGGTGAATGTAGTGGATGACGCCGCGGGCCGGTTTACGTTCCCGCGCCTGGCGTTGCTGCTGCGGCAGTAGCTTAGCTGTCGCTCCTGACGTTCCCGCAAACGGAATTTTGGCTTACGAAGATTTACTTTCCGTTACAAATTCTTACCTCACAACCGCCAAAACCTGCTTTTATCAGAAGAGCAATTTAGAAATGTTGGACAACGGGGGCTCAGCGAGCGCATCAAAAGGGGTCAGCATTTTGAAGCATAGGTTTCGACAGCCGATTGCGTCTCGAATCACAAACGTAACTCCGAAAGACTAAATGCTGGTTCTAAAAGTGGTATGGCGAAGTTAATATATCTTGAACAACTTTATCCGAAGCGACAGACTGCAGCGGGACTGTTACTCGCTTTGACGATCGGCCACCTGGGAGCACTTAGCTGCATTGACTGATGCCAGAAAATCGGATGGAAACCAAACCTCCTGCTTCGACTGTTGAGCTCCAGCAGCAACGAGAACCGCCGCCTACGCGTCATTCCAACAAGTCCAAATGGCAACGGCTTTTCGTGTGGGCAGCGCTGCTGCTGACTTTCGGTGTGATTTTCATGCTGGTGTTGCGTCATCACGACGAAACCCAAAGCGCCGCTTCGTCCAGGCGCGGTGTGACCGGCCCAGTCACAGTTGTCACCGCCACCGCACAAAAAGGAAACATCGGAGTGTATCTGGAAGCCATCGGGACCGTCACTCCGATCTATACCGACTCGATTACCAGCCAGGTTACGGGAATGGTCACGCAAGTCCACTACCAGGAAGGCCAACTCGTCCGCAAAGGCCAAGCCCTGATCGATATCGATCCGCGACCCTATGAGGCGCAGCTCTTGCAAGCGCAAGGCGCACTCGAGCGCGACACGTATGTTCTTGAACAAGCAAGAATGGATCTTCAGCGTTACCGCGACGCGTGGGCGCGAAATGGCATTCCCAAGCAAACGCTCGATGATCAGGAAAAAATCGTACTGCAGGACGAAGGCACGGTAAAAAACGATCAGGGCACGGTGCAGTATGACCAGGTCCAGGTCGGATGGTGCCACATAACGGCTCCGATCGCGGGACGCGTAGGTCTGCGGCTGGTGGATCCCGGGAACGTCGTGCAGGCGGACGGAACCACGACTCTGGCAGTGATCACCCAGGTACAGCCGATCACCGTGATCTTTACCATCGCCGAAGACAGCCTTCCGCAAGTACAGGCGCAGACGCGGCAACGAAAACGGCTGGAAGTCGACGCCTATGATCGGGCGCAGCTGACTAAAATCGCCACCGGAAAGCTCCTCACCCTCGACAACCAGATCGATACCACTACCGGAACGGTCAAATTGCGCGCGCTCTTCGATAACAAAAACGATGCTCTGTTCCCCAACCAGTTCGTCAACACCAGGTTGCTTGTGAACACCCTGGAAGGGGTAACATTGATTCCGACCTCTGCCATTCAACACAATGGCCAGACCGCATTCGTCTACATCATCCTGAACGGCACAGCCCAGATTCGCAACATCAAGCCAGGTGTCGCGAACGCCGGCCAGACTGCAGTCCAAGGCATCAATCCCGGGGACATAGTTGCGGACAGCAGCTTTGAGAAGCTGCAAAACAATTCGAAGATCACAGTTTCCAAGCAGCCTCCTCCCGCGGCTACCAGCGAGGGTCCAGCTCCGTGAGCCCGTCTCGCCCATTCATCATGCGGCCCGTCGCGACCGCGCTGCTGATGGCGGCGATCTTACTCGTCGGTATCGTTGCCTTTACCCAGTTACCGGTCTCGGCACTGCCCGAGGTCGATTACCCCACCATCCAGGTCCTCACGTTTTATCCCGGCGCCAGTCCGATCGTGATGGCGACGACGGTGACGGCGCCGCTCGAGCGGCAGTTTGGTCAGCTTCAGGGCCTTAGCCAGATGACCTCCACCAGTTCGGGAGGAACCTCTGTCATCGTTCTGCAGTTCAATTTGAGCCTTAACATCGACGTCGCCGAAGAGGAAGTGCAGTCGGCGATTAATGCGTCGCAGAGTTATCTACCCTCCAACCTGCCCGCACCTCCGGTCTACAGCAAGACGAATCCCGCCGACGCGCCCGTGCTCACGCTCGCCGTCACTTCTGATTCTGTTCCCTTGTCGCAAGTCGAAGACCTGGTGGATACGCGGCTGGCTCCGAAGCTCTCCCAGCTCAGCGGAGTTGGCTTGGTCAGCATCAGCGGCGGTCAGAAGCCGGCGGTGCGCATTCGTGCCAATCCGGTCGCCCTCTCTTCCTACGGCGTCGATCTCGAGGATGTGCGCACCGCTCTTGTGCAAGCAAGCGTGAACGCCGCTAAGGGCAACTTCGACGGTCCGCGGCAGGACTACCAGATCGACGCTAACGACCAACTTGTCAGCAGCGCTGATTATCGCGGCGTCGTGGTCGCGTACCGCAATGGCTCGCCGGTCATGCTGACTGATGTGGCCGAAGTCGTTGATGGCGTCGAGAACAATAAACAAGCGGCGTGGATGAACCAAACGCCAGCCGTCATTCTGAACGTGCAACGCCAGCCGGGCGCCAACACGATCAGTGTGGTCAAGAGCATCAAGAAGCTCTTGCCGCAACTCGAAACCAATCTGCCCGCGTCGGTTCAGGTCACCACGCTCACCGACCTGACCACGGCGATCCAGGCTTCCGTATCCGATGTCGAATTCGAATTAATGCTGACCATCGCGCTAGTGGTGATGGTTATTTTTCTTTTTTTGCGAAGCCTCTACGCTACGATCATTCCCAGCGTGGCAGTCCCGCTGTCGCTAGTCGGCACCTTCGCGGCCATGTACGCGCTCGGCTACAGCCTGGACAATCTCTCTCTCATGGCGCTCACCATCTCCACTGGATTTGTGGTCGATGACGCCATTGTGATGATCGAAAACATTTCGCGCTTCATCGAGGAAGGCGAGGCGCCGATGGAGGCAGCGCTCAAAGGAGCAGAGCAGATCGGCTTCACCATCGTTTCGCTGACCGTCTCGCTGATCGCAGTTCTCATTCCTTTGCTGTTCATGGGAGACGTAGTTGGCCGGCTTTTCCGCGAGTTCGCCGTAACTCTCGCGGTCACGATCGTCATCTCCGCCGTGGTTTCGCTGACTTTGACTCCAATGATGTCGGCGCGCATTTTGCGACATCAGCCAAAGGAACAACAGGGACGCTTTTACCGGGCCTCAGAGCGCATGTTCGAAAGCATGATCGCGTTCTACGGGCGCACTTTGAAGTTCGTGCTCCGCTACCAGACCATCACACTTTTCGTAGCCCTTGGTACGCTAATCCTCACGGTGTTTCTGTATATCGTGATTCCCAAGGGATTTTTCCCCGTGCAGGATACGGGCGTCATTCAAGGCATTTCACAGGCTCCCGAAACTATTTCCTTCCAGGCAATGTCGGAGAAGCAGCAGGAACTCGCCAAAGTCATCCTTCAGGACCCGGCGGTTCAGAGCCTTTCTTCGTTTATCGGAGCCGACGGCACCAATACAACGCTCAACAGCGGTCGAATGTCGATCAACCTGAAGCCGCTCGCGGACCGCGACCTCAGTGCCTCCGACGTTATCCGCAGGCTCCAGTCCAGCCTGAAGAACGTTCAAGGCATCGCGGTCTACATGCAGCCGGTGCAGAACATCACCGTGGATGACCGCGTGAGCCGCACACAATATCAGTACACTCTTGAAGATCCCGATGCCAACGAACTGAACGATTGGACTAATCGTTTCGTCACCAAACTGAAGACCTTGCCGCAGCTGGAGGATGTCGCGACCGATCAGCAGACCGGAGGGTTAGCGGTATCGCTGATCATCGATCGCGTCACCGCCTCGCGCCTCGGTATCGCTCCGTCGACCATCGACAACACTCTCTATGACGCTTTGGGACAGCGCCAGATCAACACGATGTACACCCAGCTCAACCAGTATCACGTGATCCTCGAAGCGCTGCCGCAGTTCCAACGCGATCCCAACGTCCTGCAACATCTGTATATCCAGGCCAACGCTTCATCCGGAACCTCGGGGCCGGGAGCTTCTTCCTCGTTCGCGTCCTCGGGATCTTCCTCCGCCGGATCGAATGCGACGACTACTTCGGTCCTCTACACACCCTCTTCCGGGGTGCTCATTCCGATTACAAATGCGCTGTCGCCAAACAATACTTCGACTGGATCGACTTCGAACTCCTCTGCGAACACCGTTACCAGTACCGCGATGAGCAACGCTGTGCCGCTGAGTGCATTTACCCACGTCCAGCGTGCCACCGAAGCGCTCTCCATCAACCATCAGGGACAATTTCCCTCGGTTACTGTCTCGTTCAATCTGGCGCCCAACGCGGCTCTGGGAAGCGCCATCACTGCAATCGACAAGGTGCAGGCCGACATGAACATGCCGCCCAGCTTGCAGGCGGATTTCCAAGGCACGGCCGCATCGTTCAAGAATTCGCTGTCTAACGAGGCCCTGTTGATATTGGCCGCCCTCGTCACCGTGTACATCGTGCTCGGAGTGTTGTACGAAAGCTTCATCCATCCAGTCACCATTCTCTCCACGCTACCCTCCGCCGGAGTCGGCGCCTTGCTGGCGCTCATGTTATTTCGTCAGGACCTCAGTGTGGTTGCAATTATCGGCATCATCTTGCTGATCGGAATCGTAAAGAAAAACGGAATCATGATGGTGGATTTTGCGCTCGAAGGCGAGCGCCAACACGGCAAGAACGCCACCGACGCCATCTACGATGCCAGCCTGCTGCGCTTCCGGCCGATCATGATGACCACCATGGCCGCGCTGCTTGGCGGCCTCCCATTGGCTTTCGGAACCGGAATTGGCTCGGAGATTCGGCGCCCCTTAGGCATCGCCATGGTGGGAGGCCTTTTGCTGAGCCAGGCGCTCACGCTGTACACCACCCCGGTGATTTACATCTTCTTTGACAATCTCGGGAAAAGATTTTCCCGCTCAGGTGCTGGCGAAACCTCGGGCGGTACGGCGCAACCGGAAGCGCAGCCATGAATCCTTCTGAACTTTTTATCCGGCGGCCCGTGGCAACGACGTTGCTGACCCTCGCCATCGCCATCGCCGGAGCGGTTGCGTACACTGTGCTGCCAGTTTCTCCGTTACCCCAGGTCGACTTTCCGACCATCTCCGTCTCCGCATCGTTGCCGGGAGCGAGCGCGCAGATTATGGCATCCTCCGTCGCTACCCCGCTCGAGCGGCAGTTCGGACACATCGCAGGCGTCTCGGAAATGACCTCTGCGAGTTCCCTGGGAAGCACATCCGTCACCATCCAATTCGACCTCAGCCGCAATATCGACGGGGCAGCGCGCGATGTCGAGGCCGCCATCAGCGCGGCTCGCACTTACCTGCCGGCAAATCTGCCCGCCAATCCCACGTATCGAAAAGTGAATCCTGCTGACGCCCCGATCATGATTATCGGCCTGACGTCCAGCAAATACGACCGAGGCAAACTGTATGACGAAGCTTCCACCGTGATATCGCAGAAGCTCTCTCAGATCCAGGGGGTGGGGCAGGTTTCAGTGGGGGGCAGTTCCCTGCCCTCGGTGCGCATCGATGTGAATCCCACGCAGTTGAATAATTACGGTCTGACGCTGGCCAACATTCAGGCTGTGTTGAGCACTCAAAACGTCGACATCGCCAAAGGTCAAATGTCGTACGGCGCGGTCACAGCCGACATTATTGCCAACGACCAGATTTCGGCTGCGAGTGACTATAAGCCGATAATCATCGGGCACAGTAACGGCGCCGCGGTCCGGCTCTCTGATGTTGCCGAGGTTACCGACGATGTTCAGAACGTCCGCTCTGCAGGGTATTTGAATGGCCTACCTTCGGTCACGGTCATCATCTTCCGCCAGCCGGGCGCGAACATCATCCAGACCGTCGACAATATTCGCAGCCAGTTGCCATTTCTGAAAGCTTCGATTCCGCAGGGCATCGACACCACCATCGTTCTCGATCGAACCACTACGATCCGTGCTTCTGTTGACGACGTAGAGCGCACCTTGCTGATCTCCGTGGGGCTCGTCATTCTGGTGGTCTTCATTTTTCTGCGCAACGCGCGCGCCACCTTGATTCCGAGCGTCGCCGTCCCCGTGTCGCTGATCGGCACTTTTGCCGTCATGTACCTGCTCGGCTACAGCCTCGACAACCTCTCGTTAATGGCGCTTACCATCTCTACCGGGTTCGTGGTCGATGATGCCATCGTGGTGATGGAGAACATCTCGCGTCACCTGGAGCAAGGGATGCAACCCTTTGCGGCCGCGCTGAAGGGCGCGCAAGAGATTGGCTTCACCGTATTTTCCATCAGCGTTTCGTTGATCGCGGTTTTCATTCCAATTCTTATGATGGGAGGTATCGTCGGCCGCCTTTTCCGCGAGTTCGCCATCACGCTTTCGACCGCGATTGTCGTTTCCATGGTGGTTTCGTTGACCACCACCCCGACGATGTGTGCGTACCTGCTAAAACACGAGAAGGGACAACAGCACGGCAGAATGTATCGCGCGAGCGAGAAATTCTTCACCTGGATGCTCGAAACCTATCGCCGCAGCCTGCTGTGGGTGCTCGACAATTCGGGCCTGACTTTGGTGGTGTTACTGCTCACCATCGTGTTGAATGTCGTGCTCATCTACAGGATGCCCAAAGGCTTCTTTCCGCAACAAGACACTGGCGCCATTACGGGAGGGGTACAGGGTCCGCAGGATTCATCGTTCCCTGCGATGGACAATTCGATCCGGCAGTTGGTTGGAGTGATCAAGAGTGATCCCGCGGTCGCCAATGTGACCGGATACACAGGAGGCAATGGCGCAACCAACGCGGGATTCATCTACGTCGCCCTCAAACCGCTCAATGAGCGCAAGATCGGCGCTCCGGAGATCATCAACCGGCTGCGCCCCAAGATGAACCGTTTGCCCGTGGCCTCGGCTTTCTTGCAGGCGGCCCAGGACTTGCGCATCGGAGCCAGGTCGGGCAACGCGCTTTACCAGTACACCATCCAGAGCGATAACGTGCAGGATCTCTCGAAATGGGGGCCCCTCCTTTTAACCGAGATGAAGAAACTCCCCGGGTTCCAGGACGTAAACTCCGACCAGCAGAATGGCGGGCTGGAAGAGCTGCTAACCTACGATCGCACTACTGCCGCCAGGCTGGGAATCACGACGCAGTCGCTCGATTCCTCTCTCTATAACGCCTTCGGCCAATCCGAGGTCTCGATTATTTACACGCAACTGAACCAGTACTACGTGGTTCTCGAGGTCGCCCCGCAGTACTGGCAGACTCCGGAAGGCTTGAAGGACATATACCTCAACACCGCGAAGGCGGGTAACGTGCCGCTCGGGGCGGTCGCAACCTCCCAGGCCGGTACGACGCCACTCGCCGTAAATCACACTGGATTGTTCCCGTCGGTGACTGTTTCCTTCAACCTTGGCCCTGGCGTTTCCTTAAGCGATGCCACGCAGCGCATCGCCCTAATGCAGCAGAAACTGGGTACGCCTTCGACCATTCGCGGGTTCTTTGCCGGCACGCTGCAGGCTTACCAGCAGTCGCTAAGCACCGAACCGATGCTCATATTGACGGCGCTGCTGGCGGTCTACATCGTGCTGGGCATCCTCTATGAGAGTCTGGTGCATCCGCTGACCATTATCTCGACACTGCCCTCGGCCAGCGTGGGCGCCATCCTGGCCCTGATGCTTTTCAAGATCGACTTAAATGTAATTTCTATTATTGGCATTGTGCTGTTGATCGGCATTGTCAAGAAAAACGCCATCATGATGATCGACTTCGCGCTGGTCGCGGAACGGCAGGAAGGCAAAAGCACGCGCGACTCGATCTTCGAAGCCTGCATGTTGCGCTTCCGTCCGATTCTTATGACGACCATGGCGGCACTGTTCGGAGCATTGCCGCTGGCGTTCGGTACCGGTACCGGTTCGGAGCTGCGAAGACCGCTTGGGATCACAATCGTAGGCGGATTGATTGTGAGCCAGATGCTCACGCTTTATACCACCCCGGTGGTGTACTTGTTCCTTGACGGCTTGCGGCTTCGATTCCAGAGCAAACAGCACGGCGCGCTTCCGTCTCCAACTCCGGAGGTCAGCTAGAGAGAATTGAGATGTTAGGCAGAAACGTTATGACGATCTTTCAGCGAAAATCCGTGGGCTGCCGGACTCGGACGTGGCCAAGAGCTCTCTCGTTACTGTTATCGGTGATGTTATCGGGTTGCACAGTCGGACCGAAATACCATCCGCCCGCGCCGCCACAGCCGCCGTCTCCCGATTACAAGGAATCACCTACCCAATTCAAGGAAAATGAAGGTTGGACGGTGGCGCAGCCTTCGGACTCCATGCTGCGTGGCAAGTGGTGGGAAATCTTCAACGATCCCGAGCTGAACGCCCTCGAAGAACAACTCGACATTAACAATCAGAACATCAAGCAATTCTTCGAGAACTTTATGGAAGCTCGTGCCATTGTGCGCGAGGCGCGTTCGCAATACTTTCCAACCCTGGCAGTTGCGCCCTCGTTCAGCCGCTCGCGCACCTCAGGGAACCTGAGCACGACTCCAGTAAATACGACTGGAGGCACCGCTCCCAAACCACAACTTCAAAGCACGGTCTATTCCCTGCCACTCGAAGCGTCATGGGAGCCCGACCTTTGGGGCAAGGTCCGTAACACCGTCCGCGAGGAACAGTATGCCGCGCAGGTCAGTGCGGCCGATCTCGAGAACGAGCGTTTGACCGAGCAGGCCAGCCTGGCGGAGTTTTTTTTCGAGATCCGCGGCCAGGACGAGTTGCAAAAGATTTTTGATGACACTGTCAGAGCGGACCAGAAAGCGCTCGACCTCACCCGTGCGCTCTATGAAACCGGCATCGACGACCAGATTTCGGTGGTGGAAGCGGAAACCACACTGCAGAGCGCGCAGGCGGGGGCGACCAACGTCGGAATTGCGCGTGCTCAATATGAGCACGCCATCGCAATGCTGGTAGGCAAAGTGGCCACGAATTTCTCCATTCCCGTGAAGCCGATGACCGTTGCCCCGCCCCCGATTCCGGTCGGCGTGCCCTCGCAACTGCTTGAGCGCAGGCCGGACATTGCCGCCGCGGAACGCACTATGGCCGAAGCCAACGCGACCATCGGCATCGCCTATGCGGCTTATTATCCAGCGCTGACTTTGAGTGCGGAGGGCGGATTTGAGAGCTCGGCGTTCACCAAGTGGCTCTCCTGGCCCAGCCGCTTCTGGTCCGTGGGCGCCTCGCTCTCTGAAACCATCTTCGACGCCGGCCTGCGCCGTGCTACGGTGCAACAATACGTCGCGACCTACAATGCGGATCTCGCCGGTTACCGGCAGACGGTGCTCACCGCGTTTCAACAGGTGGAAGATTCACTGGCTGAAGTGCGCATTTTGTCGAAGGAAATCCAACAGCAGCAGCAGGCGGTGAATTCGGCACAAACTTTCCTCAACCTCGAACAGGGAAGATACGAGACGGGCATCGATCCCTATATCAATGTGCTGATCGCCCAGACCACAGTGCTCGCGGACCAGCAGACTCTGAACAATCTGCAGGTGGAACAGATGACCGCTGCGGTGGCGCTGGTCGAGGCTCTTGGCGGTGGATGGGATCGTTCGCAGTTGCCGACCCCGCAGCAGGTGACAGAGAAGCCTCCGAAAGCCGACACAACCATCGAACACTAATTGCGGGTCGTCATTCCCGCCAGCGGGATCGATTCATCTGCTGAACATTGCGGTTGATGATCGGGAAAACTCCACTTGCGCCACCTGAAGAGGTAATTCCACCAGAAAAGTTGATCCCTCGCCCGGAGAGCTTTGAACAGTGATCGATCCCTGGTGTTGCTGCACGATCCATTGAGCGATCGCGAGGCCGATGCCCGCCCCGTTTAGGTCGCGGCTTCTGGCTCTGTCGACGCGATAGAACCGTTCGAAAATCTTCGGCTGCTCCTCGACGGCAATCCCGATGCCGGAGTCGCGGACCCGAATGACTGCCGAAGAACCTCTGCTTTCAAGATGAAGCTCAATCGTCCCGGGCGTCGGCGTGTATTTCACGGCGTTATCGAGAAGAAGTGTCATCAGGCGCTGGAGGGCATTGCGATCTCCGAGAACGTTGATTTCTTTGTCGCGAGTGAAGGTTAGATTTCGCGTCGCCATCAGTTCGGTCCATTGTTCGCCGACGTCGCGAACGATCGTAGATAAATCCACAGAAGCGAAAAGCAGAGTTTCTCGCCCGGAATCAGCGCGCGCAAGGGTCAACAATTCTTCGACCAGAGCTGTGGTTCTTTCAGCTTCCAGGAGAATATGACGCAAGGCTTCGCGATACTCGGCATCGCCTCGGGATCTTCTAAGAGCGATTTCCGCTTCGGTGCGAATCAGGGAGATAGGCGTGCGCAGTTCGTGAGAGGCATCTGCCGTAAACTGAGTCACACGGATAAATGCGTGCTCGATGCGTCCCAGCATTTCATTCAAAGTGTCTGATAGGCGTTGCAGTTCATCGCCGGTAGTCAATTTCTCGAGCCGGTCACTCAGGTTCGTGGCATTGATGGTTCGGGCGGTTCGGGTGATCGCGTCGACGGGCGATAGGGCTTTTCGGCTCAGCCAGAAGCCTACGCCAGCGGCAGCGAGCAGCAGTGGCGGGGCGAACATGAGCAGGTAGCCTCGAAACAGAGTCAGCATCTGATTGACCTGATCGAGCGGGAGTCCGGTCTGCACCGTGAAAACGCGGCCGTTGGCCTCGATCCTCTGGGTCACAAAGCGGAGAGGTCGGCCCAGTTGCTCATTGCGATAGCGGTAGTGCATCAATCGGTGGGGAGCTGCTGGCGTCAAAGGATGTTGTTTCAGGAAATCAGAACGAAAGATCCAGGTGCCATCACTCTCGTCATAGATCTGCAAATAATCACCGGAGTGCTCGAGCAAATAAGCTTCCGCAACTTCTTCCTGCAGCTTAGCGACGGTAGCGTTCTTCTTCTGGGCTTCCAGAAAGTTAGTCAGATCGTCGATTTGCCCTTGCAAAGCATCGTCGGTGATACGGTACAAGCTCCGCCGCGCCAGGAACCACATGCCGGTGCCAAAAATGAGTTGCGCCGCGGCAAAGAGCACCAAATACCAGAGCGTGAGGCGGACGCCAATCGACCATTTCTTCACCATCAAACCTCCGACCGCATAATGTATCCAACTCCCCGTACGGTGTGGATCAACCGTTCACCGTCACTGCTGTCGATTTTGTTGCGCAGTAGGCGCATGAAGGCATCCAGCGTGTTGCTTTCGATTTCGGCCTTCCGTCCCCACACGGAGTGGATCAGCATCTCACGAGGAACCACCCTCCCGGCATTGCTCATGAGGCGCTCGAGCAAACTGTATTCAGTTCGCGTGAGGCTGATCGGTTCGCCGGCGCGACTAACCTGGTGAGTCGTGGGATCAAGCCACAGGTCTGCAACCTGAAATGCCGAGGGTTGGCACGCGGACGCTCGTCGCTTCACCGCCCGCAATCGCAGCAGGAGTTCGTTGAAGGAAAAAGGTTTTGTCATGTAGTCATCGGCTCCCAATTCCAGGCCCTGTACGATGTCGGGAACAGAGTCTTTTGCAGTGAGCATGAGAACCGGTGTCGAGTTTTTCTGAGTGCGCATCTGCAGAGCGAGTTCGAAACCGCTCATCCCCGGCATCATCACGTCGAGGATTACGACATCAAACTCCTGCTCCCGAAGTTTGAGCCAAGCCTCGTCACCATCGGCTGCGCAGAGAACGGAGTGCCCTTCTTCGGTCAGTCCTCGCCGAAGCAATTCCAGCATCCTCAGCTCGTCTTCTACAACTAGCAGTCTCATTGACATGATTCGTGATTGGGAGTGCAAGCTGACCACTAGGGTAGAACGGCTACGGGCTGGAAAGCGCAGTCTGAAAAAAAATTAACCGTTCTTTAACATCGGCTTCATTAGGCCTTCCTAGAATCGCGGCTTACGAGAAAGAAACCGGTTCTGGTTGGACGGAATAACCGTTCGTCCCGAACTGTCGTGGAGGCCCCTTATGCGGTCAGCTTTCGTTCGATCCGCGGTTGTGCTGTTCTGGTTTCTGGCGCTCGGTCATTTGGCTATGGTGGCGCAAGTGCCCAAGGGAGTCATCGCGGGACACGTCACCGATATTACTGGCGCTGTTCTTCAAGGTGCCAGCGTCAAGCTGCCCGTAGGCGCTTTTTCCACCGTGTCGGACGAGCAAGGCGATTTCACTTTCAGCGGAATAGCGCCGGGGAGCTATGATCTTGCAATTTCGTTCGTAGGTTTTTCCGACTTTACTGGCAACGTCACAGTCAAGGCCGGACAAGTCGCTCACGTGAATGCGGTGCTCACGGTCGCGTCGAAGAACGAAGAAATTATGGTTACGGGGAACCTTCCACATGGCGAAGCGGAAGCCATCAACCGCCAGCGGACCGCGGACAATATCATCAATGTGCTGCCGTCAGACGTAATCAGAAGCTTGCCCAATGCAAATGTCGCGGATGCGGTCGGTCGGCTGCCCGGCGTAACCCTGGAACGCGACGAGGGCGAGGGCAAGTACGTGCAGATTCGCGGCACCGAGCCTCGCCTCAACAATGTAACCGTTGACGGCGTAACCGTCCCCGCGCCTGAAGACAACGTGCGCCAGGTGAAACTGGACACCATTCCTTCGGGGATTGTCGAGGCGGTTGAAGTTAACAAGACGCTGTCCGCGAACCAGGATGCGGACGCCATCGGCGGGACTGTCAATTTGCGCACCAAGAGTGCGGGCGACCTACCCACGCTGACCATCGAAGGAATTGGCGGATTTACTCCCATCGTCAACACACGTTACGTGGGCGAAATTACCGGCACGGTGGGCCAGCGCTTTGGCGCACAGAAGCGATTTGGCGCTCTGTTTTCCGGCAGCTACGATTACAACGGCCGCGGCATTGATGACATTGAGCCGCAGCCCGATCCTGGCTTTGCAGTTCCCTATTACGACAGCATGGACCTGCGAGAATACCGCTACAAACGTACTCGCTATGGTTTTGGCGGCTCGCTCGACTACAAGCTTGGGGACGGTTCGGGAGTCTATCTTCATTATTTTTACTCCGACTTCAAGGACTACGGCGATAAGTGGGTCTATACACTCAACGATGCGGGTGCTCCGCAGTTCAGTACCTCCAGTCGTTTGCCGGATTACGGAATTGGCACTCTGGCAATTGGCGGCAAACACGTTCTCCAGGACTCATGGGTGAGCTGGGAGCTTTCAGTGGCGCGATCCCGGCAGTTAGCGGCGGCGGGTAATCCTAGAGCCACGTTCTCATACTTGGGCAGCACAATCTGTAACTACGATCAAGCGGCGACGACCAACTTTCGTTTGCCGCAGTTCAACCCGGCCTGTGACGCGCCCGGATCGCCGATCTTTAATCCGTCACAGTACGCCATAACCGAATTCGACGGCACTTCCGGGGCAACCTCGCAGGTGAACCTGCAAGGGGCCGTGTCGATGGCGAAGAACTACCACTTGGGTTCGTACTTCTCCACTTTTGAATTTGGGTTCAAGGTGCGCAATGCGCACAAAGGGCAGGACGCATACTCGCCGGTCTACGACCAGGCGTTTCTTTCGAACCCGAACACTTCGTTGATGACGCAGTACCTCAGCGGATTCCACAATTCCACCTACTATTTTGGTGCCTACAATTTCGGACCGGTCACTGACTACAACAAGATCGCTGGCAATCTAAATAACCTCATCAGCCAGGGAGTTCTCTCGCTCGACGTTCCGGCGACGATCTTCGGTTCGGCCGCCAGCAACTTCGATTACACGGAACGCATTTCGGCTGGCTACGCGATGAACACGATCGAATTCGGACGTTTCCGTCTGCAGACCGGATTTCGGCTCGAGGCCACGCAATTGAACATTCTCGGTTATCTAGTGACGAACAATGCCGATTCCACTGCGTCCACGGTCACTCCGCAGCCGGCCAGTAATTGGTATTGGGATCCCTTGCCCAGCGTTCAATTGCGTTACGCTCTGACTCCGGACTCCGACCTTCGTGCCGTTTACGGACGCGGAATCGCGCGTCCGAACCCTTACGACTTAGTTCCCTATATCACCCTGGATAGCTCCTCGAACCCGATCTCCGTCGGCGTGGGCAACCCCAACCTGAAGCCGGAGCACGCCAACAGCTATGACTTGCTCTACGAGCAATATTTGAAACCGTTCGGCCTGATTCAGGCCGGTGTCTTCTACAAGCAACTCAGCGCTCCTATCTATTACCTCAACAATCCGCAGGCGTCGGGCACGCCATACATGATTAACGGAGTGGTTAACCTGGCTTCGATAATCAACGGAACGAATGCTAATCTTTATGGGGTCGAAGGCGCCTACATTCAGCATTTGGGCTTCCTGCCCGGTCCGTTGAGCGGGCTCGGAGTTTCGGCAAACTACAGTTGGACAAATTCCAGCGCGGGCCATTTGCCGCTTCGACCGGATATTCCCAAGCTGCAGCGCCAAGCCCCAGTGACGTGGAATTTCAGTCCCACTTACGACCGAGGGCGCGTTTCGGCCCGGCTAGGCGTCGGCTACACGAGCGCGAGTATTTTTCAATACCAGTACACGACGGCAAATGATCCCAACAATCTGGGAACGCGAGGCCCCGCCGGCGATAACTATCTCTATGCGCACTTGCAGGTTGATGCGCAGGCCAGCTACCGCATGACGAAGAGTCTCACGGCGCTCGTACAAGGCCTGAACCTCACCAATGAAGTCTTCGGCTTCTATAACGGCAGTCCGTGGTACGTGGTTCAACGCGAATACTACAAGCCTACTTACTCGTTCGGACTGCGCTGGGAGCCGCGCCGCGAATACTGACGGGCGCTTCGCATCTCGAACTCAAAAGGAATAACCTAATGAAAATAACGTTGGGCAGAAACGGTCTGCGCGCTGCCTTATTTATTCTTGCAGCATGCGCGGCATGCATCAGTGCCGTGCGGGTTTCCGCGACGGACAGCAGTTACAGTGTAATCAAGAAAATCCCGATTCCCGGTCAGGGCAGCTGGGACTATCTCACAATTGATGAAGGCGCCCGTCGCTTATATGTTTCTCACGGAACCGAGGTCGAAGTGCTCGACGTAGACTCGGGTGCGATTGTCGGAAAAATCGAAAACACTCAGGGCGTGCACGGAATCGCAATCGCCCCGGACATCGGCCGGGGATTTGTCAGCAACGGACAATCCTCCACAGTCACGATCTTCGACTTGAAAACTCTTAAGACGATCGCAGAGGTACCCACGGGGAAAAAGCCGGATGCAATTATCTATGATCCGGCGACCTCCAGGGTTTTCGCCTTTAACGGAGGCAACAACAGTGCTACCGTGATCGAGGGCAAGAACGGAAAAGTGGCAGGCACGATTGATCTTGGAGGCGGTCCAGAATTCGCGGCTGCGGATGGAAACGGCTACGTCTACAATAACCTTGAGGACGAAAGCCTGGTTCTGAAGATCAACTCCCGTACTCTGAAAGTTGAGCAGCGCTGGTCCACGGCGCCCTGTGCCTCGCCTTCCAGCATGGCGATTGACCGCGGCAACCGCAAATTGTTTCTCGGCTGCCGCAGCAAGGTCATGGCGGTGATGAACGCGGACACGGGCCAGGTCGTTGCGACGCTACCTATTGGCGATCACGTGGATGCCACTGCTTTCGATACTGAGACGCGGCTGATTTTCAATTCCAATGGGGAAGGTACGGTCACCGTGATTCACCAAGAGAGTTCGGACAAATATTCCGTCGCCGAAACGGTGAAAACTTTACCTCGCGCCAAGACCTCAGCGCTCGATCAAAAAACACACCAGTTGTTTCTCTCGACTGCCGAGTCGGGGCAGTTTGAAGTGCTGGTGGTGGGAAAGTAAATTAGGAAAGCGAATGAAAATTTGCCACAGATTGGCCGTAGTTGTGGTTTTTCTCGGCTGTGCCGCGTGTACGCGCTCCCACTCGCAGATGCAGCCGCCGGAAACCAAGCCGGTTGCCCTACAAGCGCAGGTCGAGACTCCCTTCCGTTTCGTCGCTTATGGAGATTCGCGATTCCATGATCCCAAGGACACCGAAGCGGCGAACCCCGCTGTCCGCCAGGCGCTGGTGCAGGCAATCGCCGAGGTTAAACCAGCGTTTGTCACGTTTACTGGAGACATCGTTTACAACGGCTACGACGTGAATGACTGGAAGGTCTGGGACAGCGAGACCAGCATTTGGCGTGAGAAAAAGATACCGGTTTACCCAGCCCTGGGCAACCACGATCTGCATGGCAATGACAATATCGCGCTGGCAAATTATTTCCCGCGTTTTCCCGACTTGAAGAACAGCCGCTACTACTCCGTCCGCGCGGCTAACACGCTGATGCTGGTGCTCGACAGCTCGCTCGACGAAACCTCCGGCCCACAGGGTCAATGGCTAGCCCAAGCACTGGATACGTTGCCCGGAGATGTTGATTTCGTCTTCATCGTGCTACATCATCCTCCGTACACCAGTTCGTCCGACGAAAAAAAGTACGGCGGGGGGCATTCGGCGCGCAACCCCGAGCAGAAGCTAGCGGAAATGTTGGAAGTCCGCCAGCCACGCACGAACGCTCGGTTCATCGTCTTTTCCGGACACGTACACAATTACGAACGCCATGAGCACGGCGGTGTCACCTATTTTGTATCGGGTGGCGCGGGAGCTCACGCCTATCCGATTGAACGCGCTCCCGGCGACCCTTTCCAGAGCAAAGAGATCAACTATCACTACTTGCTTGTCGAGGTGGATCGACACCACCTGAAGGCCACCATGAACCGCCTCGACCTTAGCAGCGGAAAGCCGGTCTGGACTCAACCGGACTCTATTGAGATCACCCAAGCTGTTCCCGCTTCTGCCCAAGCAGCTAGTGCCCATTAATGGCCGCCGCGTAAGAGTGGTGCGATGAGCGCTTCCGTTCTCTCGCATCAGTCATTCCATGCCTATCCCGACGCATTTCACTGCACCACGATCTTGCCAGTCATTTTCGGATGGACTGAGCAGTAGTAGGGATACTCTCCTGGCTTGGTGAACGTGTAAGTGAACTTTTCATCTGTATCCCGCACTTTGGACTTGAACACGCCGTCAGTGCTCACTACCGTATGGGGAATATCATCGCGGTTCGTCCAGGTAACTGTCGTTCCGACGGATACTGTCAGCGTCTGCGGACCAAAACTGAAATTATCGATTTTCACCTCTGCGGTTGCCGCGGAGGGCTGGTCATTTATCGCCATGACGCTCGCTGATCCCCCTAACAGCAGCATCACAATTATTATGGGGGTCGCTAAACCCGCAATCCACACATTCCTCTTCGTCATTTTTCTCCTCCTTGTAGATTCGTTCTACTCGTTTGATCTTCGTTGTTTGGACCGGATGGCGGGTGGCCTACCCCAGGGTCGAGTCCACGATGGCCAGGGAATGCTGACCCCGCACGTAGTTCACCTCAGTAATTCCCAGCAAAGATCGCAACTGCTCGGCAGGCACTTTCATCGGTCCAGGAGAATCCGCCTTGCCCGGCTGCGGTTGCGGAAATGCGGTTGACATTGCCGTATGAAAGGTCACGTTTCCTTCGACCTTTTGCATGGTCTGATGAATGTGCCCGTTCAGCACGGTGACGGAGCCGAACTTCTTCAGATAAGCCAGCGCCTGCGCGCTATCCTCCGTGCCCCATCCCCATTCTGGGTAGACCGACCACAAGGGGATGTGCGCGAACACCACGATTGGCGTGCTGTGTTTCAGATGCTTGACATCTTTTTCCATCCATTCGAGCTGCTCGCCGCCGAGTGATCCGAGTCCACCCGACTTCAGATTCATCACATTCACCAGCCCGATGAAGTGCACGCCTTTGTGATTGAAGCTGTACCATCCAGATCCCTGGGTGCTCTTTCCGTAGCGTTCGAGATACGACTTCCCGTTATCGTCGAGCACGTCGTGTTCACCTGGCACAAAAAACACGCCCTTCGCACTCGCGCCTTTCAAAATCTGGTCAACGTTGTCGAACTGTTCTTGTTTTGAGAGGTGGCTGATGTCGCCCGTGTGCAGCAAGAACTCCGGCTGACTGGGCAAGGCGTTGATCTTGTTCACCGCGGCCTGCAGGGTTGCGACCACATCCTGATTGGCTGGCTTGTTGAATCCCATGTGGCTGTCGCTGATCTGTACAAAGCTGAAGTCCCCGGCTTTGCTTTCGTGTTTGCCGATATTCTTGGCGAAGGCGCGCGACACTGGAATCCCGCCGCTCATCGTCCAGAGCAGTCCCGTGCCAGCCCACGCCATACACTTCAGAAATCCGCGACGGTCGATACCGTCGTTATTGAGGTCTTGCAACCTCTGATCGATGATGTTTTGCTTCTTGTCCTTCATTGTGCGCTCCGTGATTTGTAGCGTTCTGAGTTGATAACTGGCGGCGGCCGTTTTTATTCCCGTGTCCGATTCCAATGGCCACGCGCCTAGCTGGGTCCGTTTACGCCGCTTAGGAAACCGCCCAAATGCGCGGTCAGCGCGACGATACCGACTCCCACATATTCAATCGCCCAGCGGTGACTCGGCAACGCTTGCGCTCGCCGCCGCGCGCGAAAATGCAGACACCAGACCAACCAGATCATTGCAGTCGACAGGCAGGCGAATATCAGGTGCAGCCATAGGATGCCTTTGAGTTTCTGCCCCTCGAGTTGGAGTTGCCAAGCGAGAACACCGGTCGCGAGAACTGGGAGCGTTGAAAGGGCCGCCACCAGCAGGTTATAATATGCCGCGACCGCGACGCCGCGTCGCTTCGTCCATTGCGCAATAGAGTCAAAAGCGACTGCTGAAATGAACAGCGCGATAGGAAAATGGACCAACACCACGTGTTGTGCGTGTTTGGCGAGAAAGACGGTTTTGAGGTCGAACGGACTTACCATAAGTATCTTTCTTGTCAGGGCTCATCGCTGATAACTCGGCAGGCATCTTTTTATTCCCACAGTCATCGCTTTGCGTCGAAAAGGCCACGAGGTCGTTGAACCCTGCGTGCATGTCAGGAAGTGGACACACTGTCAGACAGTCCGTCATGCCTTCTCATACGGGCAGCCTCAGCTCTGCGTTATCGGCTCTTAAATTATTGAAAGCACGACCTGATTTTGCTCGTACCCTTTAGCGATATTCGGAACGGAAGTTGCACACCCTCATTCGATGGAGCGATGGCGAAATTGCCTGTCAGCTTCATTCCTGGCGCAAGTCGTGCTTTTGGCCTGCTGGAGTCGGCTTCGACGAAATGACGTTCAAGATTCAAAAGGACTCTGATGGACAGAAAGATATTCTTCGGCTAGCCGGTCGAATCCACGCTGAATCCCTTGAAGAATTAAAGTTACAGATCGATTCCAGCGCTCCGCAGATCGTTTTGGACTTGGATGAAGTGGTGCTTGTCGACGTGACAGTAGTCCGCTTTTTGCGAGCTTGTGAGGGCAGCGGCATCGAACTTCGACATTGTCCGCGCTTCATTCGGGAGTGGATCGGGCACGAGGGAAACAACACTAATGAAAAGTGAAGCTGAGGAAATAGCGTCCTTCTGCAGATCCTCCGAGATGTCCCTAGCGCCTCTGGCCTTTCCGAAAAAACACGCTCAGATCAATTGCCGTTACTGCTGACAAGCCTGCCGCAGCATTCCGGGCGTTGCGGCAGAGTCGAGCGATCCCATCCGCCGCCGAGCGCCTGAATCAGTAACACTGTATTCGCCATCCGACGCCCCAGAATATTCACCGCTGTCACTTCATCTGCGAGCGCCGCACTCTGCGCAGTAATCACCTCGAGATAACTTGTGACGCCGCCCTTGTAGCGGGTGATCGAAAGATCCAGCGAGCGCTGGGCCGCCAACACGGCCTCATCCTGGATCTTGGCCTCGTTTTCTAGAATTCTCACCGCGGCCAGATTGTCTTCCACCTGTTGGAACCCAGTCAGCACGTCCTGACGATAGATATCGACTTGATAATCGTAAGCGGCACGCGCCTCGTCAGTAAGTGCGCGCCGTCTTCCCACATCGAAGACAGTCCCCAAGGCAGACGCTCCAATCGACCACAGACCGCTTGGCCCATTCAGCAGGGTCGTGATGCTACCGCTCTCAAAACCTCCCGACGCGCCCAGATTGATCATGGGGTAGTAGGCCGACTTCGCGACTCCGATCTGCGCGTTGGCGGACGCTACCCTTCTCTCTGCAGCTGCGATATCCGGGCGCCGTTCCAACAACTCCGAGGGCACGCCGATCGGCACGTGCGGAGGTGGCGTGGTAAGCGGCAACGGTGGAAGGCTAAATTCCGCAGGAGGTTTCCCCATAAGAATCGCGACCGCGTGCTCGTACTGCGCTCGCAGCACGCCAACATCAACCGCCTCTGCCCGGGTAGTTTGCAGTTGAGTCTTTGCCTGCTGGACTTCCACTTCCGAAGCAATGCCTCCCTCGAAACGGCTCACGGTCAAGTCCAGCGCCTGCTCGTACTGCGTAACCGTGGAGTTCAGCAGCTGTTCCTCGGCGTCCAGGCTGCGCGCTTCAAAGTAATCAAGGGCCAGATCCGCGTGCATGCTCAGGTTGACCGTGGCCAGGTCTGCCGCGCTGGCTTGCGCTTGCTCTCGATAAGACTCCACATTGCTTCGAACTCGTCCCCAGACATCGGCCTGATATGAGAAATCGAACGGCAGCACAAAGTCGTTATACGTGGCGCCAGCCAACAGCGAAGTAGTCGGACTGTTTGCGGAGACGCGCGTTCGAGCCGCCGACGGCCCGGCCGTAATCGTCGGATAATAGTCCGCGCGATAATAACGTAGCGCCGCTCGCGCCTCCTGAAATTGCGCCTGTGCAGCTTTCAGATTCAGATTCGATACATTGACCTGGAGTTCGAGGGCGTCAAGTTGCGGATCCTGAAATATCGTCCACCATGTACCCCCGAGATTCTGGTCGTTGGGTTGAGCCGGCTTCCAGTCACCTATTTCTTTATAGGCGGGAGGCGCTTGAACCACCGGAGGATGGTACTTCGGCCCGACAACGCATCCGCTAAACTGCAACGCTGCCACGGTTAGTAGAATTACCCACGCTGCTCTTTGCCCCCGGTTGTCCTCGGCGATGTACAGGGCACGTTTCACTTAGTGTCTCCCGGCAAGGACGCTTGGACGATTTCAACTTCCTGCCCAGCCACAATCGAATCCGGCGGGTTCACGATGACTTTGTCGTCGGCTTTGACGCCCGAGACGATCTCTATTTGCTCGCCGAAGTCATGGCCCGGTGTCACAACAGCGAGCACAACTTTGTTGTCCCTCACGATGCCAACACGTAACCCCTCCGAGCGAAACAGCAAAGTGTTGACGGGAAGAAGGTAGCTAGAGGAATCAGTCGGAACGGCCAAGTGCACTTCCGCATAAGACCCCGTGAGCAGGGTACCCGTGGGATTGTCCACATCGACTTCAATCAACAACGTGCGGGTGGTCACATTGATGGCATCGGCGGTGCGAACCAGTTTTCCTTGAAATTTCCGGCCCGGAAACTCGGCAAGACTGAGGTCTGCTGTCATGCCAACTTTGACCCCTTGCGAGTATTCCTCCGGCACGTTTACGTAGACACGCAACGTTCCAGGCTGAGCGATGTGGAAAAGATCAGTCTTCACGCCGCCACTACTGCCAGAGTTAATCAAATCACCAATATCGGTGTTGCGCGCGGTAACCACGCCATCGAACGGAGCGTATATCTTTTCGAAGGACTGCAAGGCTTGAAGTTGCCGAACGTTGGCCTGGCTCGCTTCGACAATCGCCTTGTTGGCATTGTATGTGCCCACAGCGTTGTCCACGTCTTGCTGGGAAACGGCATTGGTCTTGAGCAAACCCTGATAGCGGTTCTTGGTAATCTCGGCAAGCTCCAGATTCGCTTTGGCGGTGTTCAGATTGCTCAGCGATTGCTCCAGTTGCTGGTCGACTTCGGGGGTCTCGATTACAGCAAGCAGTTCCCCTTGCTTCACCTGTGCACCGATATCCAGATACCACTTCTTTAGATATCCGTTGGTACGGGCGTAAATCGGCGAAGTGATAAAGGGCTGAACATTACCGGGAAGGATAATTTCCTGAGTGGGCGCCGTCCGCTTGGGCGAAACCACGGAAACCGCCGGGATCGCGATCTGTGCAGTCTCGACGCGCAAAGCGGCACGCGCCCTGACACGCGACCAGATTCCCGATGCCAACAAAGCGGCGACAACGACCAACACAAGCACCGAAACCAGCCGGTAATTGCGCGGGCTCTGCGCCTGGCCCGCATCAAGTGATCCGGGCAGAGGGTTCTGTCTCTGTTTTCCTCCTTCTGTATCTGTCGGCATAAAAATTCTCGGTAACCTCACAGCGCTCGGGTTCACTTCTGAACTGCATCAGCTTCAGCGCGAGACTTTTGCAAAAGGCTGAAGAACGCTGGGACAAAGAACAGCGTCGAAATCGTAGCGAAAATCAAGCCCCCGATCACGGCCCGGCCGAGCGGAGCGTTTTGTTCTCCGCCATCACCTAATCCTAAAGCCATGGGCACCATCCCGATGATCATCGCCAGTGCAGTCATCAGCACCGGCCGAAACCGCGTGAAGCCAGCCTCCAGTGCGGCGGTGATTGAGTCCTTCCCTTCTACAAGCTTTTCTGTAGCGAAACTCACAACCAAAATGATGTTCGACGTCGCCACTCCCATGCACATGATCGCGCCCATCAGAGCGGGCACGCTCAAAGTCGTGTGGGTAAGAAACAAGAACCAGGCAATCCCAGCGAGCGCCGCCGGTAGCGCGGAAATCATGATGAACGGGTCCAGCCAGGACTGAAAATTCACCACGATCAGCAAATAGATGAGCACGATGGAGAACGCCAGGCCACTCAGAAGACCAATGTAGGAAGCCCGCATGGTCTGCACTTGCCCACGCACAATCACCCGAGAGCCTCGCGGCAAGTCCTGTTGCGTGGCCTTGATGATCTTGTTGATGTCGCTGGCCACGCCGCCCAGATCCCGGCCGGCGACTGATCCGTAAATATCGATGACCGGGGCGACGTTGTAATGAGAGACCACGGCCATCCCCGTTCCCCGTTGCATCGACACTAGGCTGGCCATCAGCGATGGTGGGGCTGTCGGATCGCTTCCAGTAACGGGGATGTTCTCAACGTCCTGAAGCGTATCTGCCCGATATTGCGGTGTCTGCGTTGCAATTTGATAGCTGACACGATTCTTGGGATCGACCCAGAACGTGGGCGAGGTCTGGAAGCTGCCACTCAGCGATACCAGCAGATTCTGCGCAATATCATGGGCGCTGAAACCAAGTTCTTCGGCCTTCGTGCGCTCTACGCGGAAATGCAGGAAAGGTTGATCAAAGGGCTGCTGGATCCGCAGGTCAGCCGTGCCTTCAACATATCTGATCTTCTCCAGCAACGCGTCGGCATAGCGGTGGTTTCCTTCCATGTCCTGACCGACGACTTGAATATCAATCGGAGCCGGCAGCCCGAAATTAAGAATCTGCGCGACCATATCCGCTGGCAAAAAAGCGAAGGTCACACCCGGAAAGCTTTTGGGCAGCGTCCGGCGAAGTTTGCGAACGTAATCATCGGTAGGGTGGTGGTTCTCCGACAAGGTGACAAGAATGTCCGCATCCTCCGACCCTACCGGCGCTGAGTTGCTGTAGGAAAGATTGATTCCGCTGTAAGGGATACCAATGTTGTCGATGATGCTTTTGACTTCGTCAGCTGGAACCTGCTGTCGAATCGTTTGTTCGACCTGGTCGCAGAGGTCGGCTGTTTCTTCGATGCGCATTCCGGTCGGGGCACGAAGATGGAGCTTGAAAACTCCGCTATCCACGCTCGGAAAGAAGTCTTGACCCAGCCACGGGATCAGAATCGCCAGTGAGCCGAGACAAGCCGCGAAAAACACCGTGAGGAATGCACCGCGATGATGGAGGCAGCCACCCAAAAGCCGATGATAACTGTCGCGGAATTTCTCGAAAGCAGCGTCAAACCGCTTTTGCAGAGTGACCAGTGGATTGCGGCTGGCCGCGGTTCCACCGTGCTCTTTTCCCTCGTAACGCAGAAGATACTTCGCCATGGTCGGCACGATCGTCCGCGAGAGCGCGTAAGAAACCAGCATCGCAAACACGACCGCTTCGGCGAGGGGGACGAAGAGGTAACGCGCCACACCGGAAAGCAAGAACATCGGTGCGAAGACAATACATATCGAGAGCGTGGAAACGAATGCTGGCGCCGCTATTTGCGATGCACTGTCAAGGACAACTTCGTCCATATCCTTATCCGGCTCCGCCTCTCGATTACGGTTGATGTTCTCGACTTCCACGGTTGCGTCATCCACCAAGATTCCCACCGCCAAAGCCAGGCCGCCTAAGGTCATGATGTTGATGGTTTCGCCGATCGCACTAAACACAATGATGGACGTGAGTATCGCCAGTGGTATCGAGGTCGCAATGATGAGAGTGCTTCTCCAGCTTCCAAGAAAAACCAAAATCATGAAGGCAGTCAAACATGCGGCGATCAGAGTTTCCCGGACCACGCCGCTGATGGCGCCGCGAACAAAGATGGACTGATCCGCCAGAGGATCTATCCGCAGCTGAGGCGGGACGGTCGTCTGAATTTGTGGAAGAATTGCCTTGATGCCAGAAATCACGTCGAGGGTCGAGGCATTCCCAGCTTTTTGGATTGTCAGCAATACCGACCGCTGACCGTTGACCCTCACCACATTCGTTTGCGGAGGAAAACCGTCGCGCACCCAGGCCACATCCTTAATGTAGATCGTGGTGCCGCCGATGGACTTGATCGGGATGCGATTCAAATCGGTGATGGTCTGCGGGGCCGCGTTCGGGATGTCGACGTCATACTCCTTGGGGCCGATCTTCGACGTGCCCGTAGGAAGAATGAGATTTTGTAAGCTGATTGCGTTGACTACGTCCAGTGCCGACAGGCCTTTTGACTGTAAAGCCGCAGTATTCAGATCGACCTGCACCTCGCGTTGCTTACCGCCATAGGGATAAGGCACCGATGCACCCGGGACCGTGATGAGCTGAGTGCGAATGAAGTTGAGTCCGTAATCATTAAGCTGCTGCTCGGATAGGTTCGGCCCGGAGAGCGCCAACTGCAACACCGGCACGCTGGATGCGCTATACGCGAGTATCAGGGGAGGGGTTGTGCCGGTTGGTAACTGTCGAAGTTGAGTCTGAGAGACTGCGGTGATCTGCGCAATGCCTTGCTGAATGTTTGCCGTCGGCTGCAGAAACACTTTCACCACAGCGACTCCATATAGCGATTGCGACTCGATGTGTTCGATGTTGTCTACCGTAGTTGTGAGAGCACGCTCGGTGACGCTCACAATTCGATCAGTCATTTCTTCCGGCACGAGACCGCTATAACTCCAGATGATGCTGATCACTGGTATGTTGATATTCGGAAAGATATCCGTAGGAGTGCGAAAGATCGCCAGCGTGCCCATGATCACAATAAGGATGGACACAACTACAAACGTGTAAGGCCGCCGTAGGGCTAATCTAACGATCCACATTTATGTATTCCGGTTCTTGTCGATTTCCGACCCCAGTAAGAAGCCTGCCGTTATGCGCTGTTGTTGAATGCGACTACTGCGGTGCGGAGCCTGCCCAACCAAAGCCGCCTTACCGCAATTCTGCACAATGCTCCATGGACGGGTAACGACAGCACAAGCTCTTGCGGACTCCTCCGGTGTTTTGACCGCTGCTCCGGCGCCTTCGATCGCGGGTCGACGGCGCCGTGTACCGGACACGCATCAACTGCCTGAGCTTCGCGGCCGCGCGAGCGACCTGAGCTTTCACCGTGCCGTCTGCAACCCCAAGGATTTGCGCTGCCTCGCGAATGCTTAAACCATCGACCTTCCTCAGCTGGAATGCCTTGCGTAAGGTGGGGCTTAAGTGCTCCATCAGCCCCAGAACGCGGGCGCGCAGTTCAGATCTGCGGCATTCGTCTTCCGGGCTCGGCGAGGAATCAGAGATTCGATCCGCCACCAGAACATCTTCCTGCCCGCCGTATGGTTCTTGTAGCGACAGGTGGATGTGGCGGGGTCGTTTGCGCAGTTGCATCCGCGCCGAGTTAACGACAATGGCGTTCAACCAAGTCGAGACGCTCGCCTCTCCTCTGAACTCACCGAAATGCTTGTAGGCGGACAGGAGCGCATCTTGAACTGCATCTTCAGCATCAGCAGCGTTGCCCAGCCGTCGATAAGCCGTTCGGTAAAGTGAAGGTACACAGCGAGAAAAGATGTCATTCACTTCTTCACTGTCCCTCTCGAAAGCCCAGGAGATTGATCTCGGCTCTGTTCCGATGGGTACATCTGTAGCTAGCATGCTGGTTTCCTCCGTGTGACTCACACATCTGGCACGCTGCTCGCCAAACTGCGGACAAAATCTGGCGCTGCGTTTTCAATGGTTCGAAAGCGGTTAGGGGAAACGGAACGGCCCGGGAATTCCGGTTGAGAGTCAGCAAACTGACACTGCGTCCACATTTGGACTGCGCAGCGCTTTCGAAGGACCATGCGCCCAGGTTCTGATGCTGCAGTCCGAATCAAGGTGAACAAGTTTGTGCGCGCACGTCCGCCCATATGCGGGCATGGCTTCTTAAGATTTGTGTTGATTGCGCCGACGACATCGCGAGCAGGCGCACGCGTACCGCTGCGGGTGGGCTCGCTGGATCACTAGGCGCGCGGGTCTACATCGGCCAGGAATTTCTGACTGGTTTTGAAATTCCGAGCTTCTGCATGCGGAAATACAGAGTGGAGCGCTTCATTCCCAAACGGGCCGCAGCACCATTTGGACCGGCGAGCACTCCATTTGTCTGTTTCAAGGTTTTGCAAATGTGGCCGCGCTCGGCTTCTTCGAGCGTGATGGGATCCAGCGTTTGAACTTCGGGAAAGCTTCGCAACCCCTCCAGCGGAGGACGCAGCACGCTGCCGGGGGTCAAGATCACGCTACGCTCGATGAAATTTTGCAGCTCCCTAATGTTTCCTGGCCACGAATAACCCGCCAGCACATCCATCACCTCGGCTGGAATCTCCTCTATGCGCTTGTTCATTTGTTCGGCGTATCTGGCTACAAAGTGCATTACGAGCGGAGGAATGTCTCCGGCGCGGTCACGCAGCGGCGGTAGCGATATCGGAAAAACATTGAGTCGATAGTAGAGATCACTGCGAAATCGCCTCTCAGAAACTAGCTCCCGCAGATTCGCATTGGTCGCAGCAATCAAGCGCACATTCACCCGCTGCGTATGGGCGCTGCCGAGTCTTTCGAACTCTCCCTCCTGCAACACGCGAAGCAGTTTCGCCTGGACTTCCAATGGAACGTCACCAATCTCATCTAGAAAAAGAGTGCCCCGGTCTGCAGCTTCGAATCGGCCGACTTTGCGTGTCACGGCGCCCGTAAAGGCGCCTCTTTCATAGCCGAACAGTTCGCTCTCGAGCAAACCCAACGGAATCGCCGTGCAATTCAGTCTCAGAAAGGGTCGATTCCGGCGCTGGCTGCGGGCATGAATCGCCCTCGCGACCAGTTCCTTGCCGGTGCCTGTCTCACCTTCGATGAGAACAGTGGAATCGGTCGGTGCGACCGTCCTAACCAGGCTCAGCACTTTTTCCAGCGCGGAACTGCATCCGACCATGCCATCAGAGGGGCTCGGCTGGCTGTCCAGCTTCTCGATAAAGCCTAACCCTGGCTTGTGGTCCTGTGGAATCGACCACGAGCTTGTTTCTATCGATTTAGCCTCCGGCAATGGCACACTGTCGTGCCCAGTGTAGTAGATTCCGCCCTTGGTATGCTCATCCGCAAAAGCCAGGTTTTCGGCATTCATGTTCTCCCCCTCACCAAATTGTTTGACGAGAGAAGTGCATTCGCGGTTCCAGATGTAAGCATCTGAAAATAAGTATGATTGCAACAACGCGTAATGCCGAAAATCAGAAATTTCTGATTTTCGGCAAGGCTTGGGAGGAATGCGAACTGTGAGGCCGTCTCGAGAAACTTCGGGACGCCCTTGATACTGACGACCTTCATACTAAAGATCAGATTGACATGTTGGTGAAATACACTCTCGGCTTTCCGAAGAACAAGTAGAACTCAAACGATAATTTTGCGCGATGGGTGGCGCAACTACGCCGATTTGAATCGGTTTTTGTTGATTCCCAAACTGCTGATCTTCGAGTCAAGAGTTTGCCGCGGAATGCGGAGCTTCGCAGCTGCGCCGGACGGGCCAGCGATCCGACCACCGCATTCGGCTAAAGCAGCTTCTATGATTTGTCTTTCCTGATCCGCATCCAGGCGGCCCAGTGCCTTTTCTGGCATAGATAGAAGACGCGATTCCTTTGGAACTTCGCGTTTCAGCCAGGTTTCATCGACAGAAAATGTCTCACCCTCGCTGAGTACGACGGCTCGCTCCACCACGTTTTGCAACTCTCGAATATTTCCAGGCCAGTCGTAAGCCTGAAACAATTCCAGCGTTTTCTTGCTTATGTTCTTCATTCGCTTCCCCGCCTGCTTCGCATAGCGGTCGATAAGATACTCGACAAGGATGGGAATATCGTCCACGCGTTCGCGCAGCGAGGGAATTAGAATCGGGAAAACATTAAGCCGGTAGAAAAGATCCTGCCGGAACATTCCCCCAGCAATGGCCGCATTCAAATCACGATTCGTCGCTGCCAGCACTCGCACGTCGACTGAAATCGGCTGGTTGCCGCCGACGCGTTCGAATTCTCGTTCTTGAAGAACTCGCAAGAGAGCAATCTGAGTCTCGGCTGGAAGCTCTCCGATCTCGTCCAGAAAGATGGTCCCGCCATGGGCCAATTCAAACCGCCCCACATGGCGCTGGATTGCGCCAGTGAAGGCACCTTTCTCGTGCCCAAAAAGTTCAGACGCAATCAGCGATTGCGGAATCGCAGCGCAATTTACGCGGATAAACGCGCGGCTCGATCGGTTTGACCGCTTATGAATGGCACGAGCAATCAGTTCTTTCCCAGTACCGGTTTCTCCCAGGATGAGGACTGTAGAATCCGTCGGTGCAACCTTCGCGACTTGCGAAAGGATCCGCAGAAGCGCCTTCGAGGAACCGACGATTTCCTCGAACATCAAAGCCTGATCAACTTCTTCCCTCAGCGCCAGGTTCTCGTCATGAAGTTGATCTTTGAGCCGTTGGATTTTTTCAAGAGCAATCTCCAATTCGGCTCTCGCCTGCCACTGTTCGGTAATATCCATGGTTGTTCCGACTAGTTCAACAACCTCGCCAGATGCATTCACCACCGGATGACCCACGATGCGGACATTTCTTGTTGATCCATCCGGGAGTGCGAGGCTGCACGTTTGATCGATGTCAATTCTCTCCCGAACTGCTCTTTCAGCTGCATGGATTAATACTGGCCAATCCAGACCATGGATCTTGACAAGTTCTTCCGTAAGCGGCGGTCCCTCCGATGCATCACGTTGATATATCTGATACATTTCGGCCGACCAATAGACTGTTTGCTGGCGATGCGTATCCCAAGCCCAACTGCCGGCATGGCTCAACCGTTGCGCCTCCGTCAAATACGTTTGGCTGCGCCTTAACTCCATCGCGACGCGTTCGCGATCACTGATGTCGGTCACTGCGCCTACAAACTCGACGTTACCCGACTCATCCCTCACCGCATGGGCAACGACGTGGACATGTTTAACAGAACCACCGGGCATGAGGAGTCGATGTTCAAAATCCAAGTCTGTGTGGCCGGTCACGGCGCGATCGAAAGTTGATCGAACGCGGACCTGATCTTCCGGGTGAATTCTTTCCAGCACGAGGTCTAAAGTCGGCGTGGTGCCGGGATCGTATTCGACGATTCGATACGTTTCCTCAGACCAGGAAAGTTGTCCCGTGGACACATTCCAACCGAAGCTGCCAGTCTGGCTTAATTTCTGAGCCTCTGCGAGATATGATTCGCTCTTTCGCAGTGCGTCCGCGGCATGCTTCACTCCGCTGACGTCGCGCACGAAACCAGTGAAAGTGTGTTGGTCTCCACTCAGCATCGTCCCAAAGGAGACTTCAACAGGAAACTGCGTACCGTCATTGCGCACGCCAAGCAGTTCGCTAACTCCTCTGCGATGCTCTTGCAGACAGCCAGGCAGAAGAACCGTAAGCGGGCTTCCGATGAGTTCCGAGGCATCCTGTTGAAACATCTTCGTGGCTGCGGGATTTACGAAGGTAATTTGATTGTGACCATCGATCGAAATGATTCCGTCGGGGGCGGTCTCGGCTACGAGACGGTACTGATCATCAATTCGCCGATGCAACGCTTCGATTTTCCGTCTGGTCTCGATGAGCCAGGTAATAAGTAGCGCGGCACCAACGAACACCACGAACCGCAAGTAGGAAGATGGTTCAATCGCAAAATGGAATCGTGGGGGGAGGAAAAAGTAGTCGAAGGCCAGGGCAGACAGCCCGACTGAGAACAAGCCGGGCCCTTTGCCCCCGTAAAGATTACTCACGATGACAGCGAGGAAAAAGAAAGACGACGGGGCATCAAGCGGCCACGCCGCGGCAACCGCAACAACGCAGCAAACCGTTGCGAGGCCGTAGCGTTGCAGTTTGGACACGACTCTCATGCGTCCTACCTTTTGATGATGCAAGAGACGGGATGGTCGCAGCCCGGCAACTCATTCCCATGCTGGCGTTACTGGACTAATGCCTCAATCGCTAACGCCCGCAATCCGTCGGTGTCCAACATTTTACCCTTAACCACAATCCCAGGAACGCCTATCCGGTCGAGAACATTCTCCGGAAGCCGCACTCCGTTCTGTTCACTGAGCACAACGTAAATTTGTCCCCCTTTGTCGGGGATAAACAGCAGCGCACTACCCGCCGCTGCGCAGAGCTTCGCGCAAAAGGCGTGGTCGTAAGCGTGGGTATGACTGCCAAGATAACAATTTGCGTCGGTGACTTCGCCTCGGAGGGTCGCGGCCGCTCCGGGCATAGTTTGTCCGGCCAGCAAATCCACGTTGCCTTGCTTTGCCATTCGCCGCGCCCTTGCCAGGTCGGAGACCATCGGCTGAACTTGCGCGAATGGCATGTTGTTCAGCCCATACCGATCTCCAAATTGGAAAGCACATAATCCCAGTGCCGCGACGACGCAAAGTAACAGCTTATTTATTTCCGCTCTTCGCACCCTGGCTTGCATGGTTCCGCTCGTGAGCGCTCTCCTGGTTATCGGTGGCCGTGTAGCTGACGCGCCAGATGGAGTTCGAACCGTCATCGCTGACCAGCAGCGATCCGTCCCGGGCTACAGTAATGCCAACCGGCCGTCCCCAGACGTGCCCGTTATCGAATACAAAGCCCGTCAAGAAATCTTCGTACTCGCCGCTGGCCCGGTTTGTCTGGTGCAACGGTACGCGGATCACCTCATATCCCGCACGTACAGATCGGTTCCATGAACCGTGCTCGGATGCAAAAATGTCGCCCCGATATTCGGCCGGGAACTGCGTGCCTTCGTAAAACGTTATCTCGAGCGAAGCATTGTGCGGCTGCAAAAGCACGTCAGGAACGAGCGCTTTGTCTTTCAACTCAGGATGTTTGCCTTCGTGGCGCGGGTCCTGGTGGCCGCCAATGTACCACCAAGGCCAGCCATAGAAGCCGCCTTCGGTGACATGTGTGATGTAGTCGGGTACAAGATTGTCTCCCAACCCGTCACGTTCGTTGACCGAACACCACAGCTCGCCGCTCTTGGGATGAATCGCCAGCCCGCCTCCAGCATTCCGGATCCCATACGCGTATATACGCATCTCGGAGCCATCGGGATTGAACTCCAGAATGTCGGCCCGATTCTTTTCATCGGGCGTCGTGTCGGGGTCGTCGACATTCGATGCCGACCCGACTGAGACGAACATCTTCTTACCGTCGGCGGTGAACTGCACGTCGCGGGTCCAATGCCCCTTGTCATGCGGGAGGTCGACGATGTGCTGCGCTGGTCCGCTCGCTTTCAACTCGCCGTTCTGATACGAAAACCGCACAACCGCGTCAGTGTCGCCCACATACACCCACTGGGGATTGTCTCCGGGAGGATAGAAAGCGATGCCATAGGGTTGATTCAGTCCGGTGGCGAAAACGCCAGCCTGCTCCGGTTTGCCTTCGCTGTTGACTCCGCGGAATACTCGAATTTTTCCACTGCTGCTTTCTGCCAGGAAAATGTCGCCCTTAGGGGCGGTCCGGATCAACCGAGGATTGTCCAGTCCGGTGGCGTATTGCTGCACGTTGAATCCCGCCGGGGCTTTCGGCCAGGCACCGCGTGGACGAGCGATTACCTCAGGTCCATTGTTCGCCGAATCGGAAGCATACGGCGCCGGAAGATCTTGCACTGTGATCTTGCGGATTTTACCGGGTTCCTCAAACCGGAAATCCGTAAATGGAGCCTTCGGCGGCGGGGCATTCGTCTTAACCGGCTTCAGGTTAGCAGATGCGGATTCGGTATTCTGCGCGTCAGGGGAGTTTTTAAGGGACTTCACATAAGTGACAATCTGCCATCGTTCCACCACAGACAGGCTGGCCCAAGACGGCATACCATCATTGACGGCGCCGGTCGTGATAAACCAGAAAACCTCCCCGTCGGGCGCTGATTGAGCCGCGCCTCGGGACAAAGCAGGAATGTTTCCGGTACCGCGCCCATTAATTCCATGGCACGACCCACAGTTCGTCGCATACAGTTTTGCGCCTGCTACGACGGCTGCGTGCTGTCCTGCATATGGGTTCTTCAATTGAATACTAGACGGAGGGGCGTTATGAAAGTGCGCGTCTTGGGCGGCAAGCCTTGACGCGGGAAAAATCCACAAAATAAAACTTATTGTCGCAGCAAGAAAATAGGAACGGACACCGACTCTCACGATTCTCCTCCTTTGATCTTTGCCCTGCCTGAAGACAACCAGATCGGTACCGGGTTGGATGAAGCTTAGGTTTCTCGCGCTGCATCTTTGTTTGAAAGACCTACAATTTAATCGATCAAATCTGGCCCGCGGTAAGTTCCATGCCACCTTTTCACACTGACGTGACTGTCGTAGTGTCAATATTTGGACAAGGGTCCGATTTTCGACATTCTCGGATCAATTTGTGAATACGCCCGGATGGCATTTACTTTGACGTCTTCAGCTAGAATGTTTCTCTGAACCGCAATGGATAACCACGACCGCGGGTTATAGTGATTCGGCGAGGAGGTTCCATGATCGCCCACCGCAAGCTTTCTGTTCTTGCTCTCATGTCGGCTCTGGCTAGCCAGCCGCTCGCGTTTAGCCAAAAGTTTTCCGGCGTCCTCACCTGGCACAATGACAACGCCCGCACCGGGCTAAATTCACAGGAAGCCACGCTCACGCCAGCCAATGTCAAGACGCAGACTTTCGGCAAGCTGTTTTCTCGCCCGGTGCAGGGTCAGATTTACGCTCAACCTCTATACGTACCCAATGTCAGTATCCCTGGCGAAGGCAAGCACAACGTGGTGTATGTCGCGACTGAGCACGATCAGCTTTACGCATTCGACGCCGACGGACTGGTGTCGCAAGCGCTCTGGCAGGACAGTTTCATCGATCCGGCGCATGGGATCACCACGGTCTCAACTCAGGGCAGTCCCTGCAAGTCGCTGTTGCCTGAAGTAGGAATCACGTCGACTCCGGTTATCGACGGCACCAGCGATACCCTCTATGTAGTCGTGGAGACGGATGAGAATGGAACCGTCGTGCAGCGGCTCCACGCTCTGGACATCGCCAGCGGCGCCGAAAAATTCAACGGTCCAGTTGTGATTCAGGCCTCGGTCAATGGGGTAGTCTTCGATGCTCGCCAAATCCAGCGCGCCGCACTGTTGCTCGAAAACGGTTCTGTCTACTTGGCTTTTGCTTCCCTATGCGTCCCTCGCCCGTATCATGGCTGGCTGCTGGAATACAGCGCGCAGAATCTGCAAACCCCACCGGAGGTTTTTCTTACGACTCCTGGCGGTGTCAAGGGAGGTATTTGGCAGAGTGGCGCGGGCCTCGCCAGTGACGGCAATTCCATATATTTCGGGGATGGCGATGGCACATTCGACGCCGACAAAGGCGGTGTCAACTATGGAATGTCGCTTCTCAGGCTGACTACTCAGGGAGGCCTCGCCGTGGCTGACTATTTCTCGCCCTACAACGAACGCTTGCTTTCCAAGCAGGACCTGGATTTGGGATCAGGCGGTGTTCTTCTGCTCCCCAAGCAAGCCGGGAAACATCCCTACGAACTGGTGGAAGCCGACAAAACGGGAAGTATTTTCGTAGTCGATCGGCTTCACATGGGAGGGTTCAACTCAAAGACCAACAATGTGGTGCAGACGGTACAGGGCTCTCTGAATGGCTACTGGAGCACAGCGGCCTACTGCCGGCAGAACATTTATTACTCAGGCGTCGATGATCATCTCAGTATGTATTCCGTGAGCGATGGCTTGCTATCGACGAAGCCCGTCTCGACTGCCCCCACCGAGTTCCGTTACCCCGGCTGTACTCCCTCGATCTCCGCCAATGGAACGAGCAATGGCATCGTCTGGGCGATTGAGTCGTTTGTCCTCACCGAAGGCGGGCCGCCCGCGGTTCTGCACGCTTACGACGCTACCGACGTTTCCAAGGAACTTTACAACAGCAAGCAGAATGCGAAACGCGATACCTCCGGAGTGCAACAGAAATATTCCGTTCCCACTATCGCCAACGGCAAGGTCTATGTAGGAACCCAAACCGAGCTTGATGTCTACGGACTGTTACAGTAGCTAGCGAAGCGACGGATTCTTGTGAAGTGGGTGCAGATTTCGGAACCCGCCACTTTCTAGGAAGTTACCCAACAATCCGAATGCTGGCTGGCTGAATCTAATGCACCATGAGAGTTCGAAGACGCTTAATTGGTTTCATCGTAGTTATTCAGTCGGTCCTTTTTCTAACGCATTTTCTCCTCTACGAGACGTGGACATTCTCGTCCTTAGCAAGCGATCCTCCTGAGCCGCTGTGGATCAAACTGGTCTTCGGATTGTTGTCGGTGAGCTTTGTGGCCGCTTCCCTCCTCGCCTTTCGCTATACAAATGCTCCCTTGCGCGCGTTTTACAGGGCGGCTGCGGTTTGGCTGGGTCTGCTGACTTTCCTCTTCGTGGCGGCAGTTTTCTCCTGGATCATTTTCGGAGTTGCGCGCCTGGCCGGGCTGGATATGAACTTCCATCGAATAGTGGAATTGCTGTTCGGTGCTGCGATAGTGGCCGGGCTTTATGGAGTTTTCAACGCGAGCTTGACGCGAATCACGAGAACAACGGTGCAGCTCGCGAACTTGCCGGCAGCTTGGCGCGGTCGAAAGGCGGCGCTGATCAGCGATGTGCACTTAGGGCACGTGCGAAACGGCAGTTTTCTGCGGCGCATGGTTGCGAAGATTTTGAGGGAAGAGCCAGACGCGATCTTTATTGCTGGAGATTTGTATGACGGTACGGCCATCGACGCGGGAAGAGCAGCGGAACCACTGAACCGGCTATCAGCGCCACATGGCGTGTATTTCGTGGCGGGAAATCACGAGCAATTTGGCGACGACAGCAAATATCTGAATGCCATTGCGGCCGCCGGCGTGCGCGTGCTAAGTAACGAGAAAGTGGAGGTAGACGGTTTGCAGATTGTGGGCGTGCCCTACCGAAACGCGGCGCAGGAAGGGGCTTTCAGGTCGGCGCTCCACGGGATCCGCTTGGATCGCGACCGCGCCAGCATTCTACTGACGCATGCCCCTGACCATCCCGAAGTCGCAGAGGCGGCGGGCGTTTCGCTGCAACTATCCGGGCATACGCACCTTGGCCAGTTCATACCCTGGAGCTGGATGGCGCGCCGGATCTACCGCCAGTTTGTGTACGGATTGAGCCGGATAGGAAAGATGCAGGTTTTCACTTCAAGCGGAGCAGGAACGTGGGGACCGCCCTTGCGATTGGGATCGAACCCCGAAATTGTAGTGCTGGAGTTCGAATAAAGTTCACGGCCCTCACAGCCGACCGGTGGACCAAAGAATGTGCGCCCGGTCTGGCCTGCATTTCGTCGCGACTCGATCCGCGGGCCTACCCGTCCGTCCAACTCACCCCTCCGTTGACCCAACCAGCACACCGAGCAGCAGCCATGGTTTGAACCACGCCAGTCTTTAATTCGTCCCGGTCGAACAATCCACCATTCCAACCCGATGTCTGTACCTGGGTTGCGCTCGAAGGTGTCTGTGCGACTCTGCCGGAATCGGGCCGGGTGGCTGTTCAAATTGACACTCAATTCGTTTGCTCGAACTTATCGTACAATTGCGTGCGTCGCGATCGCCATTGCTGAGATCATTCGTGCAGCTTTGCTCCACGAACAAGCATCTTCATCGATTGAAAATGCGATAGGACGGTCGCTCGACATCGTTCGTCAGCCAATTCGTCGAAACGGGTTATCACAAAGGCTCGAACCGACTTGCTGAGAAATGGATCCGAATAACACGTACGCTCGATGGGATTTCACAGTTGTTGTGACACTGTTCCTGTCCGCGGTTCCCGCGTTCGCGCAAACTGCTCCGCCGTCTTTGAGCCCCACGAATATTTTCGCGCCGGCTTCAACGCCGGCAAACACGATTCTTGGACTATCTCTTTTTGTGCTCGCGGTTACGGGAACGATATTCATCGTCGTCTTTAGCCTACTCATCTATGTTGTCGTGAAATTCAGGAAAAGGGTCGACGATGACCGCCAAGAGCCGCCACAGGTTTACGGCAGCAATCAAGTGGAGCTGGCGTGGACCGTTATCCCGGTTCTGATTGTAGTGGCGTTGTTCATGGCGACAGCGCGGGTGATCGGCAGCGTCCAGAAGGCTGCTCAGCCGAACAATGCGATCGAAGTGATTGCCATCGGTCACCAGTATTGGTGGGAGTATCGTTATCCGGCACTCCATGTCGTGACTGCGAATGAACTGCACGTGCCTGTGAGCGACCCGGCGCATCCGACACCAACGTTCATCAAATTGCTATCGGCCGATACGGATCACAGCTTCTGGGTTCCTCGCCTCAATGGCAAAACCGATCTGATTCCCAACCATCCGAACAGCATGTGGATTGATCCGCATGAGACTGGGCTTTACCTGGGGCAGTGCGCCCAGTATTGCGGCACCCAGCACGCCAAGATGTTGCTGCGGGTTTACGTCCAGTCACGCGATGAATTCGATCGCTGGATTCAGCAGCAAAGTCAGCCGCCACAATTGAGCGACGCGGCCTCCGAGGGGAAATACGTTTTCGAAACCACCGCCTGCGTCAACTGCCACGCGGTCGCGGGCACCGTTGCCGATGGACGCTTCGGCCCAGATTTGTCGCACCTGATGAGCCGGGACACGATTGCCGCCGGAGCGGCCCCGAATACGGCCGAGAATCTGCGGCTATGGATTCGAAATCCTGACGCCATAAAACCCGGGTCCCGAATGCCGGCCATGGAATTAAGCGACCGAGAGCTGGATGCAGTGACCGCCTATTTGGCTACGCTTCGCTAGGGTGTCGAGGAGAACGCTCGATGTCGACTGATTCAATCGCTCTGCCCATGGTGGATGAGGAGTCTCGTCCTCTTGTCGATCGGCTTCATGACTGGGTGACCACCGTCGACCACAAGCGGCTGGGCATCCTATACATCCTTTATGCATTGTTCTTTCTTGTGGTAGGCGGGATCGAAGCTACGGTCATGCGCATCCAGCTCATTCGGCCGCATAATGATTTTGTCTCGCCCCAAGTGTTTAACCGGATGTTTACGATGCATGGAACCACGATGATTTTTTTCGTGGTCATGCCAGTTATGTTCGGGTTCGCCAATTACCTGATTCCCCTGATGATTGGCGCGAGAGACATGGCTTTCCCGCGTCTCAACGCGTTCAGCTTTTGGCTCTCCGCGTTCGGAGGCATCCTGCTTTACTTCAGCCTCGTGGGCGCGAATGGCCTGTATGGAGCCGGGAATGCCCCGGATGTGGGGTGGTTTGCTTATGCCCCCTTGACCGCTCAGACGTTCTCTCGCGGGCATAGCACCGATTTCTGGACTTTGGCATTGTTGGTTTCCGGATTCGGAAGCATCGGCACAGCAATCAATATTTTGACTTCGATCCTCTGTCTGCGCTGCCCCGGCATGAAGTTGGGAAAGATGCCTCTGCTTGCCTGGCTCAACCTGGTGATGGCCGGCCTGGTGCTGCTTGCCATTGGCCCTCTGACCGCCGCGCAAATCATGCTGTGTCTTGATCGCTACCTCGGCGCACATTTCTTCGATACGCAAGCTGGTGGATCGGCTGTGATCTGGATGCACTTCTTTTGGATCTTCGGACATCCCGAAGTGTACATTCTCGTGATTCCGGCGTTCGCATTCGTTTCCGAGATCGTCCCAGTATTTTCCCGGAAGGCGATGTTTGGATATCCGATCATGGTGGCTGCGACCGTGGCCATTGGCTTTCTCAGCATGACCGTTTGGGCGCATCACATGTTCACCGTCGGAATGAGTTCGAACGCAAACACGTTCTTTGTGCTGTCGACGATGGCCATCGGAGTTCCCACCGGGATCAAGATCTTTAACTGGCTGGCAACGATGTGGGGTGGAAAGATTCATTTCCAGACGCCAATGCTTTTCTGCATCGCATTTCTGTTTCAATTCCTCATTGCCGGTCTTACCGGAATCATGATGAGTGCAGCGCCGTTCGATTGGCAGCTGGGCAATTCCTATTTTGTCGTAGCTCACTTCCACTATGTCATTGTTGGAGGGATCCTGTGCGCGCTCTTCGGCGCTTTCTATTATTGGTTTCCGAAGATGACGGGAAGAATGTACAACGAAACTCTGGGCAAGCTGCAATTCTGGCTGTTTGTCCTTGGTTTCCATCTGACGTTTGACTTTATGCACATCCCCGGGCTGTTGGGCATGCCGAGAAGAATCTATACGTATGAGCCAGGGCGCGGCTGGGACAATTGGAATCTGATTGTGACCGTCGGGGCCTTGGTCCAGGGTGTATCGATCTTGATATTCGTTGGCAATCTATTGTGGTCCCGTTTCAAAGGCAAAACCGCGGGCAGCGATCCGTGGGACGCATGGACGCTGGAATGGACCACCAGTTCACCGCCGCCGGTCTATAACTTCGCGACGATCCCGACCGTGAGGAGCCGGCGCCCGCTTTGGGATCTCAAGCATCCGGAAGACCCGGACTGGAAGTACGAATAACGAAGGAAACCTAAAAATGAGCGCGACACCAATCACGATGCGCCAGCCGGAACTCAAGTGGGGATTGCCTTCGCGAGGGCACGTGGCAATGTTCGCTCTGATCATCGCCGAGTCTGCGATTTTCGTCATCTTTGTCGTGGCCTACCTCTTCTATCTGGGCAAGAGTCTGACCGGGCCGACGCCGAAGCAGGTCCTTGAAGTACCGATCTTTTATACAATTTGTTTGCTCTCCAGCAGTCTCACGATTCACTTTTCGGTTCAAGCACTGCGCCGGGGAAATGTCGCGACCTTCAAAGCTTGGTGGTTTGCAACGATCGTACTCGGCGCAGCATTTCTTTACGGGACGGCGCATGAATGGTATCGGCTGATTTACCACGATGGGCTGACCATAAGCACGAACCTGTTCGGAACAACATACTATTCGTTGGTCGGACTGCACGGGTTTCACGTGATTGTTGGGCTTATCTGCCTTTCCGCAGTGATGGCGTTCACGCTGCTTGGGGATGTTCAGCAAAAGCACGCTTATCGTATCGACGTGCTGTCTATTTACTGGCATTTCGTGGATGCAGTGTGGGTTGTGGTTTTCACTGTCGTTTACATCATTGGACGCTAGAGAAAGGGTCGGAGGAATGGGTACGGAGCGGACGGAAACACGAGCAGGTTCGCCGGGCAACATCGAACTACCGGCGCCGACGGCTTGGCCGATTGTCGCGGCTTTTGGCGTAGCGTTGCTGTTCGCGGGCCTGGTTACGAGCGCACCGGTCAGCATCATGGGTGCAATCTTGACTGTCTGCGGATGGATCGGTTGGTTTCGCGACGTACTCCCGCGCGAGAAGCATGAGTCCGTGCCGGTTTCGACAGAAGTCATACCCATAGTTACAACGCGCCCCGAACTGGCCCGAGTGGATTTGATTACACGCGAGCCAAACCGGGCACGGTTGCCCCTGGAAATCTATCCAATCTCTGCTGGTGTCAAAGGCGGCCTGGCAGGAAGTGTGGCCATGGCGGTTCTGGCCGTGATTTACGGAATCGTCGCTTATCACAGCATGTGGTATCCAATCAATATTTTGGCAGCTGGATTTTCCCCTTCGCTAGAGACAACCGAGCAGATCTCAGCATTTCATTTCGGCGCTTTGATCGTCGCTTCCAGTGTCCACCTGGTTACGTCTTTGCTGGTCGGGCTGCTTTACGGCGCCATGCTTCCGATGTTTCCGCGTCGCCCCGTTTTATTAGGGGGCGTGGTTGCTCCCATTCTGTGGTCCGGTCTGCTGCACAGCGCCCTCGAATTTCTGAACCCGGCGCTCACCGACAGGATTAACTGGCCGTGGTTCGTCATTACGCAAATGGGATTTGGCATTGTGGCCGGCATCGTAGTTTCAAAACAAGAACGCGTGCGGACCTGGCAGCACCTTCCATTCGCGATTCGCGCTGGTGTGGAAATGCCGGGCGCGATGGACGAGAAGAGCGACGAGGGCGGCCAGCAATGAAGTGCCAAGCCGCCTTACTCGCTGTCCTGCTCTTCGCCATTGTGGCTTGCATAGCCTGTAACAGTTCTCCGGGTCGGCCCAGTCCGGACTCTGAGGTGATCCCGCCTGAGCAGATTATCGAGTTCAGCGTCCTCTATGCGAGCAACTGCGCGGGATGCCACGGTTCGAACGGCAACGGAGGAGCAGCCGTTTCTCTCGGCGATCCGGTTTTCCTCGCGATCGCCGACGATGCCGCGATTCGCCGTACCGCCGCGAACGGTGTTCCCGGCACGTCCATGCCCGCCTTCGCACAAAGTGCGGGTGGCATGCTCACGGACAAACAAATCGACGCCATCGTCAGCGGAATCCGCTCTTGGGCGAAGCCCGATACCTTGCGCGGCGTTAATGCCCCTCCTTACGGGGTCGAGCACGGCGGCGATCCGCACAAGGGAGCCGATGTGTTCGCAACCTACTGCTCGAGTTGCCATGGTCCAGACGGCAAGGGAGGCAAGAAAGCCAGTTCGATCGTGAACGGGTCGTACCTTGCTTTAGTGAGCGATCAGGATCTGCGAACGAATGTAATTGTGGGACGGCCGGAGATCGGAGCTCCGGACTGGCGCAATGATGTGCCCAATCGACCTATGTCGGGGCAGGAAATTTCTGACGTGGTCGCATGGCTGGCTGCTCAGCGGCCACAATACCCAGGCCAACCGTACTCGAAACCACCCGTGGAACGTGCTGCGGAAGGACTTCCATGACCGAACCAACCAGGACTACATCAACCGACGTTTCAAGGCGTGCTGCGCTTGTGAAACTCGGATTGCTTCTGAATGGTATTGTCGGCGTGATTCTTGCAATACCGATTGTGCGTTACATCCTTTCGCCCGTGGCTCACGCGCGAAAGATCGGTTACGAGTCGTGGTTATCTCTGGGCGGACTGGAAAAGTTCCCCGAGGGTCAGACTCGTCTGGCTACCTATCGAAATCCGGTAGTGAATCCCTGGGATGGCGAAACCGCGGATATTGCGTGCTGGGTTCGAAATGTGGACGGTCAGAATTTCCAGGTTTTTGCCATCAATTGCGCTCACCTTGGCTGTCCCGTCCGCTGGTTCCCGCAGTCGAACCTTTTTATGTGCCCCTGCCACGGCGGAGCTTACTATCAGGATGGTTCCCGCGCTTCGGGTCCTCCGCCCCGAGGACTTTTCACGTACCACTACAAGATTGACGATGGAAAACTTTTCATCAAAGCTGGCGAAATGCCGACCACCGGAAGTCCGGTCGCGAGCAGGAACAGTGCGAGGTCGACATGCGCGTGATCGCGAAAGTCTGGGAGTGGCTTGATCAGCGCCTCCAGCTGGGCCCGGCGATTCGTGAAACCGCCGAACATCCTGTACCGCGGGAGACTGCAAGTTGGTTTTATGTTTTCGGCAGCGCGGCGCTGACTTGCTTCATTCTTCAGATCGCGACGGGGATTCTTCTTGCTCTTATCTATGTGCCCTCAGCCGGAGAGGCTTGGAACAGTCTGCAGATTCTCAATCATGGTATTACCCTCGGTTGGTTTGTTCGAGCCTTGCACGGCTGGGGCTCGAATTTCATGGTTGCGATCGTCTTGATCCATATGGTGCAGGTCTTCCTTTTCGGAGCCTACAAGTTCCCCAGAGAGTTGACCTGGATGGTGGGTGTATTTCTCCTGCTAATGACACTGGCCATGGCCTTCACCGGTCAGGTCCTGCGATTCGACCAGGACGCTTATTGGGGATTGGGAATTGGGGCATCGATTGCCAGTCGAGTCCCGGTAATTGGACCGTGGGCGGTGAATCTGATGCTGGGCGGCCCGATCATTGCCGGGCCGACGCTTTCGCGGTTTTTCGCGGTGCACGTTTTCCTGGTTCCAGGACTGTTAATTGCGTTCGTTAGCGTGCATCTGCTCATGGTTTTGAAATTGGGAATCAATGAATGGCCCATGCCTGGACGGATCGTGCGGCGCGCCACCTATCTTCAGGAATATCATAAGCTGACCCAACAAGACGGAGTTGCTTTCGTGCCGTACGCGGTTTGGAAGGACATCTTCTTCTCAGCCTTCATTCTTCTTTCGATTGCAGCCTGCGCCTTCTATTTCGGCCCCTTCGGTCCTAGTGGGCAGCCCGACCCGACCATTATTCAGACCTCGCCGCATCCGGATTTCTTCTTCTTGTGGCTCTATGCAGTCCTGTCTTTCCTGCCGCCATCGGCGGAAACTCCGGTGCTCCTGATTGGACCTGCGATCGCTATCGCTGTGCTATTGCTGCTCCCGTTTGTTGCGGGCGAAGGCGAGAAGAGTTGGAGGCGCAGGCCAATTGCTGTTCTTACGATTCTCCTGACCGCGGTAATGCTCAGCAGTCTCACGCAGTTGGGCCTGCATACACCATGGAGTCCGGTGATGGACGCGTGGAGCAGCCTGCCTATCCCGTCCGAATATCTGCAAGGCCGCACTGCTCTTGAGCGCCGGGGCGCTTTGGTTTTTCAGGCCAAGCAATGTCACAATTGCCATTCGCTCGATGATGTGGGCGGTAAGCGCGGACCGGCGCTCGACCGCGTCGCTCTGCGGCTCACGCAGGATCAATTGATCCGCCAGGTCATCCAGGGCGGCGGCAATATGCCAGCCTATGGAAAAAACTTGAGCCCTGCAGAGACGACGGCCTTGGTGGGCTTCCTTGAGACGCTGCATCCGCCGGGACAGCCTCCGGCTAGTAATGCTGCGCGCGACGTTGTGCTTGGGGCGGACGCTGCGGGGTCGTCTGCCACGGGCCCATGAAGCTGATGATGTCCCCTGCAATCCAAGCCGAGTTTCAATCGTGGGCTCTCCCAGTACCGGTTACGCTGGTTCTGATGATTACGGCCGTTGTCTATTTGCGAGGCTGGTATCGGCTTCGCAATCTTCTTCCGGATGTAATCTCAGTTTGGCGGCTGACTGGTTTTATGAGTGGAGTGTTTGCTCTGTGGATCGCGGTCGGATCTCCTCTGGCAAATTTTGATGATGATCTGCTCTCCACCCACATGGTGCAACACATTCTCCTGATGGCGGTCGCGCCTCCCTTGATTTTGTTGGGATCTCCAGCTCTGCCATTGCTGCGGGGGCTGCCGCAGAAGTTTGTGCGTGCGGGTTTAGGTCCACTCATGCGCTGGGCACCGCTACAATGGATGGGCCATGCTTTGACCCACCCTGCGTTTTGCTGGCTGGCCGCCACGGTCACATTGATTGGATGGCACACTCCTACCGCTTTTGAGTTTGCCTTGCAGTCGGATTTTTGGCATGAAGTCGAACACGCATGTTTTTTTGCGACGTCGATTCTGTTCTGGTGGCCGGTGGTGCAGCCCTGGCCAAGTGTAGCGAGGTGGCCGCGGTGGTCGATCCCTCTATACCTCTTTCTGGGGATGATGGCGAATGATGCGCTGTCTGCGTTTCTTGCCTTCTGTGATCGTGTTCTCTATCCGTCCTATTCCGCCGCTTCACGGCTCTTCGCAATTTCGCCACTCGACGATCAGGCACTTGCGGGCGCTTTGATGTGGGTTTTCGGAAGCTTTATTTATCTCATCCCAGCGGTTGTTATCACGCTTCGGATGCTGTCGCCTCGCCGCCCGGACTATCAATCGTCCTATCAGCGACAAGTCTTTCCCGCGATTACTACAGAGCCCCCAACAGCCGCTTGATGCCTATCTCTAAGGCACCGGACATGGTTCTACCTTCCAGATCTCGGATGCATATTCGTGAATGGTGCGATCGCTGGAGAACTTCCCTGAACTCCCCACATTCAGGATAGCCTTTCGGGCCCACGCGTCGGGATCGGCGTATAACTCGAGAAGCCGCGCGTCCGCCTCGAGATAGGATTTGAGGTCCGCCAGGTGCATATAGTGGTCGTGAATCAGAAGCGTATCGCGCAAGGGCTCGAAGATGCCCGGTTCGTTGCGGCTGAAATAGTTGGAGAAGATCAGGTCCAGAGCCTCGCGGGTCTCCGGTTCATAATCATAGTGCCAGCGCGGATTGTACCAGCCGGCGCTATCTTCGACCTGCTTTGCGGTGAGGCCAAACAAAAAGAAATTCTCTTCCCCGGCTTGTTCTGCCATCTCGATAGTCGCACCGTCACGCGTACCGATCGTCAGCGCGCCGTTCATCATGAATTTCATATTGCTGGTGCCGCTGGCTTCGTATCCCGCAGTCGAGATCTGGTTGGAGACATCACTGGCGGGGATGAGCTTCTCCGCGAGCGAAACGTTGTACTCCGGCAGGAACAGAACCCTGAGCCGTCCCCGCACGATGGGATCACCGTCGACCGTGCCTGCCAGATTGTTGATGAACTTAATGATGAGCTTTGCCAGTTGATATGCTGGTGCCGCTTTGCCGGAAAACAGAAATGTCCGCGGCGGCATTGTAAGCTCGGGATTCTTGCGGAGCCGGTTATAGAGCACCACAATCCGAAGCGCATTCAGCAGTTGCCGTTTGTATTCGTGAATGCGCTTGATTTGGCAATCAAAAATGGTGTCGACGTCGACAATCTGCCCGGATGTCGATTTAAGCCAAGCGGCAAACTCAGTCTTGGCCTCGCGCTTCGCTTTGAGAAAAGCGGCGCGAAGGCCCTTGTCATCGGCAAGTGGTTTGAGCTTGCTCAGTTGACTCAAGTCAGTAATCCATTCATCGCCAATCGTTTCCGTGATGGTTTGCGCCAGCGGCGGATTTGCCAGCAGTAACCATCGCCTCGGCGTCACGCCGTTCGTTTTGTTGTTGAAACGCTCGGGGAATATCTCCGCCAAGTCTTTGACAGTCATGGTGCGCAATAACTGGGAATGAATGGCAGCCACGCCGTTGGTGCTGTGCGAACCCACGATTGCCAGGTTGGCCATGCGAACCTGCTTGACCGGGCCTTCCTCGATCAGGCTCACGCGCTGCACTCGGCCTTCGTCGCCGGGAAATCGTGCCCGCACGGCATCCAGCAGACGCCGATTGATCTCGTAGATTATTTCCAGGTGACGCGGCAGAATCTTCTCAAACCACGCGACTGGCCACTTCTCAAGAGCCTCGGGCAGCAGAGTGTGATTCGTATACGCCAAAGTCCGGTTCGTAAGATTCCAGGCCTGATCCCATCCCAGATGTTCTTCATCCATCAAAATCCGCATCAACTCTGGAACTGCCAGGGTCGGGTGCGTATCGTTGAGTTGAATAGCAACTTTCTCGGGAAGGGTATTCCAATCAGAGTTGTCGAGGCGGAACCGGCGCAGCAGATCGCCCAGCGAGCAGGCGACCAGAAAATACTCCTGCACGAAGCGCAGAGCTTTCCCCTGGGCGGTGGAGTCGTCGGGATAAAGAACGCGCGTAAGCGACTCGGCGGTCAGAGTCTCGGCCAGCGCTCCGACAAAATCGCCACTGCTGAATTCCTGAAAGTCAAAATAGTCGGCAGCGGCCGCGCCCCAAAGCCGCAGCGTGTTAATGTTCTTGCCGCCGTAACCCACCACGGGCCGATCAAACGGAATGCCGAGCAGAATGGAGGGACGACCCTCCAACGGACGCAAGCTGCTCCCGTGCATTTCGAACGAGCAGTTCAGCTTGATTTCGATGTGCTGATTCCGGCGCCGGATCTCCCACGGATCCGGTCGATGCAGCCAATTGTCCGGCTGCTCGCGCTGCCAGCCATCCTGTATGGTTTGCTTGAAAATGCCGTATTCATAACGCAGACCGTAGCCTATGGCGGGCAGTTGCATGGTCGCCATCGAATCAAGAAAGCAGGCGGCCAAACGCCCCAGGCCGCCGTTTCCCAAGCCCGCGTCGGGCTCCTGCTCGAGGATTCCGAGCCAGTCAAGATTCTTTTGTTTGACGGCTTCGCGAATGACGGGATCAAGCAGGAGGTTGGTGACATTGTTGGCCAGTGACCGGCCGATGAGAAACTCCATCGACAGATAGTAGACTCGCTTGGGATTCGCGCGGTCGTAGACTTTGTCCGTATAGATCCATCGCTGCGACAGCACATCCCGGACAGAATGAGCCACAGCCTCAAAACGTTCTCTCGCGTCAACCGCCGCCGGATCGACAACGTTGTCAAACAGCAGATGCCGTTCGTAGAGTGCGCTCTCCATCCCGGTCAAGTGAATCGGGCCAACAAAATATTGGCGCCGAATCTTGGCAAGATAATCGGATTCCGGCGGCATGGGAACGACCGACGGAGCTTTTTCGTTGACTGGGTCTTTGCTGACAGGTTTCGTACTCATCGAGACATCCCTCTCTAAAATCTATGTTACTTCTTCCGCAGGGCTTTGCGCCCGCGGATTTCGAGCGACAACTACTGCTGCCAGCCGCCTCCCAGTGACTGATAGAGTTGAACGTAATAATTCAACTCCGAAAACCATGCTTGCGTGAGAGCCAGCTCCGAAGTGAAGTATTGCTGTTGCGTGACCAGCACCTCAAGGAAGCTGGTGTATCCGCCCAGGAAGCGGACATCGGCAAGGCGCGCGGTCTCTTTGTAGGTGGCTGTCTGTTCCTGAATTTTCAAGCGATACTGCCGCGACTGGTTGTAGCCGACCAACGCATTGGAGACGTCTTCGAATGCCTGCTGCACGGTTTGCTTATAGACCAATTCGGCTTCATCGCGTTGCGCCCAGGCCAACCGATAGTTGGAGGTAATGCGGCCTCCCTGAAATATCGGTTGTGCAGCTTGTCCTGCAACGGTCCACGCAGCGGTTGTGGGTCCCGATAGGAAGCTTGTTAGCGACGAGCTTTGCACTCCGAACGCGCCAGTCAATGCGATCTGCGGAAAGAACGCCGCCTTAGCAACTCCGACGTTAGCGTTGGCGGCGACCAGCGATTCCTCCGCCTGCCGCACGTCCGGACGGCGCTCCAGAATCGCTGAAGGGAGTCCGGTTGGCACATCGGGCAGGTGAGGCTGCGCGGTCAGCTCGAGTCCACGTGTAATCGGTCCGGGATTCCGGCCGAGCAAGATGCTGATCTGGTTTTCAGTTTGCTCAATCGATTGTTGCAGAGTGATGACCTGCGCTTCGGCTTGTTCCACCAGCAACTCCGCCTGATACTGGTCCGTGATCGCCGCTTCGCCGCCCTTGAATTTGATGGTATTAATTCTCAAAATATCTTTATCTGCGACCACCATCTGATTCGAAAACTCAAGCTCGGAATCAAATTCGCGCAATTGAAAATAGGCACTGGCCAAACCGGAAATCAGAGTTACGAAAACTACCTTTTGTCCGTACTCAGTGGCAAGCAGATTGGCACGTGCCGCCTGGGTCGCGCGGCGGTACTGCCCCCAGAAATCGAGTATCCACGACGCCTGGATGCTGAGTGCGCCCGCCGTCGAGTTCCCCGGATATGGCTGAGTGCGTGTGTTTCCCAGCGACCCGACCGCATCCACCGAAGGAAGCTGGTTGGCGCGAGTAATCCCCAGAACGGCGCCAGCCTCCAGGATGCGTGCGGCGGCAATGCGCACGTCATAGTTGTTGGTCAGCGCTTCTTTGATCAGGTTTTGCAGCGCCTCATCCTGAAACACGGCCGACCATTGCATTTCTGCTAACGGCTCACCGGTTGGTTCGTTGGATGGGTTTTGCGGCACTCCTCGATACTGGCCCGGAACAGTCGCGGGAGGACGTTTGTACTCAGGGCCTACGGTGCACGCGCATGATATGAGCAACAACGCGATCGCAACGAATGTTCTTACGGTAATCATGCTGCATCTTCCTTCTGCGGGACTCCAGCAGTCGCTCTATTCGCTTCCCTAGCCTTTCCTAGATTGCCCAACCGCTCAACAACGTCAAACGATACCGGAATAAAGAAGATGGCAAGCAGAGACGCGGCGAGCATGCCGCCGATGACTACGCTGCCGAGCACTCGCCTCGAAACCGCGCCGGCACCCGAAGCTATCCAGAGCGGCACGCAGCCCAGGATGAAAGCGAACGCGGTCATCAAGATGGGGCGGAGTCGAAGCCTCGCACCGGCAAGAGCTGCGTCGATGAGTGTAGAGCCGCCGTCATATTCAGCCTTGGCGAACTCGACGATCAAAATAGCATTCTTGGCGGACAGGCCGATAAGCATGACCAGGCCGATCTGGGCGTACACGTCGTTGTCGAGCCGGCGCCAATAAAGCGCGAGGAAGGCTCCAAAGACGGCGATGGGTACGCCCAGCAGCACGCTGAACGGCAGCGTCCAACTCTCGTACTGCGCGGCCATGATGAGAAACACCACCACGAAAGACAGTCCAAAGATAGTCGTGGGAGAAACTCCTTGCCCCGCCTTGTACTCCTGGTAAGACATTCCCATGTAGTCATATCCCATCTGGCTCGGCATGGTCTCTTTGAAGACGTCCTCCAGAGCAGTCATGGCCTGCCCGGAACTGTAGCCGGGCGAGGCCGTAGCGTTAATCTGCACGCACTGGTAAAGGTTGTACCTCATGATGAACTCTGAACCGCTGCGCGCATTGACGCTTGTCAGCGTGCTCAACGGAACCATCTGTCCGTCAGCATTCCTCACGTGGAATTTGCCCAGGTTCTCGGCATTGGTTCGGAAGTCACCGTCGGCTTGCACATATACTTGCCACTGCAGACCAAAGCGATTGAAGAAGTTGACTAATGATCCACCCATAAAGGTCTGCAAGGTCTGGTACACGCTGCTGAGCGGGACTTGCTGGCTCAGTACCTTCGCATTGTCGACGTCTACTCCGACCTGGGGCACATTGAAGAGTGCCGTGGTCATAACCCGAGTCAACTCGGGACGCTTAGCTGCCGCGGCCAGAAAACGCCTCGCATTCTGGCCAAGAAATTCCGCGCCGCTGCCAGACCGGTCTTCCAGGATGAAGGTCACCCCTCCCGAAGCGCCGACTCCGGGAATGGCCGGCGGCGGGAACGCGAACGCGATCCCCGATGTGATTCGCGAAAGTGCGCGCTCAAGATGGAGCTTAATCCCTGCGTAGCTAGTCTCGGGAGTCTTGCGTTCTGCCCAATCTTTCAACGAGACGAAGAAGAAGGAGCTGTAAGTCGTGTTGACGCCGCTCAGCATGCTGTATCCCATGACCGAGCTCACGTACTGAACACCCGGTGTTTGGAGAATAATGTTCTCGACTTCTCTGGCGGCCTCGGAAGAACGTTGCAGGGATGCCGCGTCGGGCAGCTGAAGACCCGCGAAGACGTATCCCTGATCCTCATCGGGAAGGAAGCTGCTCGGTATCTTCTTGCCTAAGAAACCGGCAGCGAGTGCGAGCACAAGAAGCAGAACAAAAGCAAGACCCGCCTTGTGGATCAAGTGACTGCAGGCGCTCACGTAACCGTCAGTGGCTCGGCCGAACACGCGGTTGAACCAGCGGAAGAAAACTCCCAGCGGTCCTTTGGATTCTTTCTTCGGACGAAGAAGCAGGGCGCAAAGAGCGGGACTGAGCGTAAGAGCATTGAAAGCTGAAAAGGCCACCGACACCGCGATGGTCACAGCGAACTGCTGGTAAAGCCTGCCGGTGATGCCGGGGATGAAAGCCGTCGGAATGAAAACGGCAGCCAGGATCAGGGCAATGGCGATCACTGGGCTCGATACTTCTTCCATCGCCTTGATGGCAGCATCGTGCGGCGTCATTCCATGTTCGATGTGATGCTCGCAGGCTTCGACGACGACGATGGCGTCATCGACGACGAGTCCGATGGCGAGCACCAGCCCGAACAGCGAGAGAGTGTTGATGGAGAATCCAAAAATCGGAAAAACAATAAATGTTCCGATCAGTGAAACCGGAACTGCCAGCAACGGGATCAGCGTAGCTCGCCATCCCTGGAGGAAGATAAAAACCACGATAATGACCAGGACCAAGGCTTCGACCAGTGTTTTTTGGATCTCCTTAATACCGGCGGTGACGGCCAAGGTTGTATCGAGGGCAACTACGTAGTCCAAGCCATGGGGGAAGCGACTCTTGGCTTCCTCCATGAACTTGAGAACAGCCTTCTGTGTCTGCAGGGCGTTGCTACCTGGGGTCAGGTAAATTCCAAGAAGGGCCGCCGGTTTCCCGTTGAGACGGCCCTGGATGTTGTAGTTCTGCGCTCCCAGTTCCACCCGGGCAACATCCTTCAGGCGCAGAATCGATCCGTCAGGCTGAGCCCGAATGATGATCTGTCCAAACTCCTCCGGCGAGACGAGGCGTCCCGGGGCGCGCACATTGTAAGTGAATTGCTGGCCCTTGGGAACTGGCTCCCCC